>ENA-ORKV01000058-ORKV01000058.1-human-gut-metagenome-genome-assembly--contig:-NODE-58-length-141130-cov-5.370889_pt1 | contig 141130 bp, 90 predicted proteins | sample MGYA00243058_ERZ508805 | MGnify/ENA primary metagenome ERZ508805 (study PRJEB26277, sample SAMN04329770) | human gut metagenome | biome: human-associated habitat | host: Homo sapiens | place: USA...
GAATATCTTTAGGGAATGTGACGACTTATCCGTCTAATCCGGCATTGCGCCGTGAGGGCGGCGTGTTCACGAACTTCTACGACCGTGACCCGGAAGGCGGAGTGCGTGACGAATCCTGCATGATTAGCTTCAACCCGGGCGTACGCCGTTATATTGCCATGAAGTGCAAGGGGACGAATCCGGAGATTACGGTGGATGTCTTTAACTTCTTGGCTAAGCCGGAAACCAATGCTACAGGTTTTGAATTAAGTCTGGCAGATGCGGAAATGAAAGGTGATGTGTATTATTGGGATTTGTTACGTTATATCAGTGTCGGTAAGTCGGCTTATGTGAGTCAATATATGAGTACGGCGGGCTTCCAACAAGGCGATGCGCTGTACATCGACTGGATTCGCACCTACGAGACTGTGGACGATATTCCGTCCGAAAGCTTTGTCACGGGCGTGCGCGACGTGCAGTTCGACGGCGGTGACTTGAAAGTCTTCGTGACAGGACGCACCATTAACGTCTTCACGGCAGAGGCAGGCGGTATTTATACCGTAGACGGAACACGTGTGGCTGCTTTCGAGGGCACGGCGCATGAAACCGTCCGTCCGGGCATTTATATCGTGCGTGCCGGAGCGGCAGTGAAGAAAGTCATCGTACGTTGATATGCAAGTCCGGTTAGGTTAGTCCTTGTCCGGTAAGAGCCGGAGCCGGGAAACAGATAAATCCGCGCCTTTTTGACAAGAGGCGCGGATTTATTGGATAAGGCTGACAAAATGATTTTTTTGTTTGGCGTAGGTATTTTCTTATTCCCAATCGTAGTAGGATATAGAAGGAGTTGTCAACATGTATGGTTTAACTTTAAATTTTTGTTTTTATGAGACTAAGACATTTACTTGGCGCGTCTTTGTTGTGCTATGCAGGCATGGCCGGGGCACGTGACGTTCACGGCGTGGACGGGTATTACAACTGGACGGCGGCCCAAATGCAGGCCAATGCCTTGATGGATTTCGGCCCCGAAGGGAAACAGTGGGCGCAATGGAATCCGAGTTTTAAGTTCGAGGGGGACTATGTGAGGTCTATTCCGGGCGTGCACCAAACCGAGTTCAAGCCCGAAAACGGAGGCTTCTTGTTGCGTTCGCGTTTGGATTGGCGTGAGAAAGTGAAAGGGGAAGGCTTCATGACCATCACTCCGGACTATCCGGTGTTCGTGGCCAAACTGTCCATCCCACGCCAAACGAAAAACACGAAAGCCAATGAAAGCGACTATTGGATTGAGTTCTTTTGGCACAACCCATACACCGGTGCACAGGATGTAGATATGGAAAACGAACAAGGAGGCGGCACTTGGGGGTTCAAGAAAGGCTTGGACGTTGTGAAGGGACATGCGCCTTGGGCCAAGGATGCCTTGGGGCGTGATTCTATCTTTTTGTACAATCGCGACCGTAATGACTCTACTTTGTCGGTTCGGGTGAATACGGGAGATAATGAACTGACAGCCCAGAAGAACGATACGGTATGGTACATGAAACGTTTGCATGTGACGGAAGACCAGGAAAAGTGTGAAATCATAGTGGCCGTCAACTTCGGTTCCATTCGTGACAGTTCTTCCATGGCTTTGCCTTCGCACAGGCTGATAGATCGTGTACCGGTTAAAATATCCCATTTCTCCATCGGGTTTATCACCCGTGGCGACACGATGTATGCGGAGACTGACGCAGAGGGCGACACTATCGTGAAGCGCGCCAGGACACCGGAGGAAATGCCGTATATGAACATCAAATGGTTGAAGACTTTCCCCTCCATGGATGCAGTAGTGAAAAGTCTGACGGCAGAGAATAATTGGGGTGATGGTCCGGTGTCCAATCCCCAAAAAGACATATTGAACACAGCCTTGTACGAGGCAGAGAAGGTCATCAAAGGTTTCCAAAACTACATGGGGGATGCTGATGCGGCGTATGCGGCGTTGAAGGAAGTACATGGCCGGGCCGATGTGGTGTACAACAAGGCCGATGCCACGACAGAAGAGTATTTGTCCGCTATCGAAGAGGTGAATGCCGCCGTGGCCGAATTCTATTCATACGTCAATCCGGCAGAGGATTTGATTTATAATTATATCCGTACGGCAGACAATGGTACGTCTTTGTATGTGTCTACGAGTGAAGTGACGAAAGACACTTATACGGGCTATCCTTTGGCTTTGGGTGCCAATGAGAGTGCCACTCCGTTGACTTTCGTTCCGGTAGGTGAAAGCAACGGGCAGTTGGCATATAACCTGAAAGGTAAAGACGGTGTAGTCGTGCAATGCACGGACGGTACTTTGCTTATGGTGAAAGGTACGGACGATGCGGCCACCTTTACTTTTGCCGACCGCGACGGAGAAGGCTCATTTGACATGAAGTGTGGGTCATTCTATTATTACAAGTCGGGTTACGAGTTGAAACCGGTGAAAGAGTTCCCTGAATTCTCGTCAGAAGACTACGATTCCATGATACCCTATTGCTTCTTGATAGAGGATGCTTTGGGAAGCTACAACCCGACGGATGATGAAAAGACCGGTCTGTTCGAGGCTTGGGAGTTCAATGGAGAGGCAGAAGACGATCCGAGCACCAAGGGTACCATCAACGGTGCGGAACTTGTGATGGGCGAACACGGCCAGACCTTCATGTTGGACGGTTGGCGCATGCAGCGTTGGCGCATGTGGTCGCGTGTGAACAAGGATACCTATAAAGATGCAGAGGGTGAAGATTTGCAGTGCCTGAAACTGACGGCGGCTGATACATACGATTCGTTCGACGGAACGTCTTTGGGCAATGTGACTACTTATCCGACCAGTCCGTCCATGCGTCGTGAAGGTGGCGTGTTCACGAACTTTTACGACCGTGACCCGGAAGGCGGAGTGCGTGACGAATCCTGCATGATTAGCCTCAATCCGGGCGTACGCCGTTATATTGCCATGAAGTGCAAGGGGACGAACCCGGAGATTACGGTGGACAAGTTTAACTTCTTGCAGCAAGTGAACGGTTTGAATTCGGAATTTGCTTTGAGTTTGTCTGATGCGGAAATGAAGGGTGATGTGTATTATTGGGATTTGTTGCGTTACATCGGTGTCGGTAAGACCAATTATGTAGGTCAGTTCATGAGTACAGCGGGTTTCCAACAAGGCGATGCGCTTTACATCGACTGGATTCGCACCTACGAGACTGTGGACGATATTCCGTCCGAAAGCTTTGCCACGGGCGTGCGCGACGTGCAGGCCGACGGCGGTGACTTGAAGGTCTTCGTGACAGGACGCACCATCAACGTATTCACTTCGGAATCCGGTGCAATCTATACGGTTGATGGCACTTGCGTGTCCGAGTTCGAGGGCACGGTGCATGAAACCGTCCGTCCGGGCATCTATATCGTGCGTGCCGATGGTATGGTGAAAAAAGTGTTGGTGAAATAAGTCTGTGAGAGCGGATTGGCTACGGGGGCGGATATGTTCCGTCCCCGTTAGTGATAATAGAGGAAGATATGTAGTTTGTTACGTGGCATTCATTAAGTTTGTTCTGTACGGACAACATGTGACGGTGATTATAAATTGTTTTTTTTATGGTATATGAAAAATTATCTGATAGTTTTATGTTTGTTGTTGGTATCGAATCTATCTGCGCAACAATGGCAGATGGCCTCTCCTGACGGAAAGATACAGATGAGAATCCACAGTGGAGAGAATTTGGGGTATTCTGTTTCTTATAATGGAAAGACGTTAGTTTGTGATTCTCCATTAGGTTTTGAGTTTAAGGGGGAGAAACCTATGTCGGGCGGTTTTACTTTAGTGAATACCCCTTCTATGGAGGCAAAGTCTGATACTTGGGTTCCTGTGGTGAAAAACAAGCATGGAAAAGTAAAAGTGAGTTGGAATGAGATGACTTTGGCTTTGAAAGAAGGAGCAGGCGACCGAAGACGTATGGATTTTATTGTCCGGGTGTATGACGATGGTATCGCTTTTCGTTACCAATTGTATGGCGCAAGAAAGATTGGTAATCGACAGATAACCCGTGAATTGACAGGATTCTCTTTACCCGTAAATGCCATTGGTTGGGCTGCGAAGTACAAACGTAATTACACCTCCAGTCAGGAAGCCGAGTTTGTGCCTACGCGGCTTGGCGTGCTTCCGGTCGACACAGTGGTGGGACTTCCCTTTTTGGTTGAGATAGACAAGCAGGATTATATAGCCATCACTGAGGCTCATATTGATGATTATCCAGGTTTTTATATCGGGAAGTCGGACGGCGGACAAGAGGGAAGCCAGATGCTTGTTACGAAATTGTCTCCTTTGCCTGGTGAAAAGGAAGATGGGGTGAAAGCCCGTTTCTGTGAAAAGAAGGCCACGCCTTGGCGTGTGATAATGATAGGTAATCATCCGGGTAAGTTTATTGAATCGGAGTTGGTGTATAGTTTGAATCCACCTTGTGCTTTGGATGACACTTCATGGATAAAACCTGGAATGTGCGCTTGGGATCATTGGTGGAGCGGTGAAGTGAAGATGGAAACCAATGTGATAAAGGAGTACATTGATTTCGCATCGGAACAGGGATGGCCGTATATGCTGATAGACTGGCAATGGTATGGTCCATATAACAAAGTGGAGGCAGACATCACCAAGCCGGCGCCACAACTGAATATGCCGGAAATACTGGATTATGCCCGCTCGAAGAACGTGCGTTGTTGGTTATGGCTGTATTGTACGGATGTGAATAAGGATGACAGTTACAAGGAGGCTTTCGCTCTATATGAGAAATGGGGAATAGCCGGTGTAAAAATAGATTTTATGGATCGAGATGACCAAGATATGGTGAACTGGTATCACCGTATTGTGAAAGAAGCCGCTAAACATAAGCTGATGGTGAACTTCCATGGTGCTTACAAGCCCGATGGCATGGAACGTACATATCCCAATTTGTTGACTCGCGAAGGTGTAATGGGTGGAGAGTATTCAAAATTCTCTACGCGTGTTACTCCTGAACACAATGTAACTCTTGCTTTTACGCGTATGCTTGCCGGGCCGATGGACTATACGCCTGGTGGTTTCTTGAATGTGCCGATGAAGGACTTTAAGCCTCAAACTCCTACAACGGTGCCCAATACCCGTTGTGCAGAACTGTCGAAATTCGTGATTTATAATAGTCCTTTAACCGTTATGTGTGAACATCCGCGTTATGCTTTGGGACAACCGGGTATTGATTTCCTGAAGTTGGTGCCTACGGTATGGGATGATACCCATTTTTTAGCTGGATATCCCGGTGAATATGTCGCCTTGGCAAAGCGTTCGGGAGAGCAATGGTTTATCGGGGCAATGAACAACAGCACGAAACGTGAAATAAGGATTGATACTTCATTCTTTCCTGAAGGGAATTATGAGCTGACGTATTGGGCGGATGCCAAGAATACTAGTAAACAACCTACTCAAGTGTCGAAAAAGACGGTATGTATCTCTTCTGGTAAGTTGCTGAAGATAAAGATGGGTTCAGGTGGCGGTTACGTGGGGGTTTTTACGCCTGAGAAATGATTTTATTTCACTGCTGTTGAGTGAAAAAAGCTTGTATGGACATATTATGAATCCGCGCCCTTTGGCAAGAGGCGCGGATTTTTCTGATGATGTACACAAATATTTTTGGTTTTCTTGTAGGTATTTTAAAAATCCCAATCGTAGTAGGGTATAGAAGGGGATAGAGCAGTTCTTTCCGTAGGAAATGAATAAATGAAGAAAATAAAAAATAAAGTTATGAGGTTTAAGTATTTGTCATGTATCGCGGTTATGGTGCTGACTGGTTTTACCGCCTGTCAGGATTCGGATGACGTAGGAGAGAATTACACGACGTTCACCGGAGAAACCATCAGTGATTTTCTGGAGAATAATGCGGAGTATTCCGATTTTACGGAAGCCTTGAAAACGGCCAATGCTTTCTCTTTGTTGGAGTCGTACGGAGCATACACTTGTTTCGTGCCGGACAATGAGGCGATGGAAGCTTACGTGAGAGAACAAGGTTATGGGACGTTCGAACATTTCTTGGACTCCGTGGAGGCGGTCAAGGAGATGGTGTTCTACCATTTGATTGACGGCGAAAGCGGAGGCGTGGGCAACTATGAAACGGCCGGGTTTGAGAACGGTGCCATTGAGACGAAAAACATGTTGGGGCGTTATTTGTACACCTCCATTGCGCCTGACGGGGCGGCTTGGATGATCAACAGTACGGCACGCATCATTTCGGGGGATCATATAAAAGTGAACGGCGTGGTGCATTTGGTAGACAAAGTCCTGGCCGGTAACACGGATTTGTTGGCCGATTATATCGAGTCGGAAGGGCATTTCAAACTGTATGGCGAGGCTTTGCATGCTACCGGATGGCGGGATTCATTGATGCTTTTGGACGATGAGACTTATGTACAGGCTACGACCAAACCGTCTAACGACCCCTATTCTTCTACTTGTTATTTCCCCGCAGCTAAGAAATTCCGTTATACAGCCTTATTGGAGACAGACTCCGTGTTGGCTTTGAACGGGATCCATACTTTGGACGACATGCGGGAATATGCAGAACGGTATTATCCCGAAGGGGCAGATTTGCCGGATGATGACAAGCGCAGCAGTCTCAGCCGTTTTGTAGGTTATCATCTCTTACCGGTGATGCTGACCTCCAATCAAATTGTGAATACACGGGATTTGGTGATAACGCAGACTTGGATGGACGAAGACTGGCGGCGCGAGAATTACCGTGACGGACGTTTCTGGTTGGAGCAGTATTTGGTACCTATGGCAGACGAGTCGATTATTACGGTGCAAGCATTCCAATGGGGTGACCAACCGGCTCAAAAACCGGTGTTCAATGATGAACGCAACTGTTATGACCCGAAATATACGAATATGGCCGAAGAAGAGGAAGATGTGGTGACATTGGATATGGCGCATAGTAATCTGGATTGCCAGAACGGGGTCATCCATGCGCTTACCGGCATGTTGGTGTATGACAAGGATAAGATAGGACGCATTATGCGTGGCAAGCGTTTCCGTATGGATTTCACTACGTTCCTTCCTGAGCTTCGTAACAACGATATTATTTCTAACAAATGTTATTATATACCTGAGGGGTATTGCAAGAAATTGCGATACGAGGAAAGCAGCAATGTCTTTGCAAAATATGTAGGGGACAACATGCACAGCGACTACTTGCATGATTTTATGGAGATGTGGGGCATGTTCGATGTGTCTATTACCGTCGGGCCGATACCGGAAGGAAGTTACGAAGTTCGTATCGGTTATCGTGTAAACACGAACCATCGCGGTATCACGCAGTTTTATTTCGATGGTGTGCCCTGCGGTATACCTATTGACATGCGCTTGAAAGGAACTGATGCTTCTATCGGTTGGGAACAGGCATACGTGTACACACAGGTCAACAATCCCTATATCGGCAGTTGGGGGGAAGGAAATCCGGATGACTATTATGGCTATGAAAATGACAAAAGCCTCCATAACCGTAACTTTATGAAAGCTCCGGATAGTTTCGGGTCCAAGGAACTGCTGATTTCAGGTGTGACCGGAGGAGTGAAGGCTTCAGCCCGTAACGACCCGTATGCTTTGCGTAAAGTCTTGGGGATTTTCAGTTGGCCGGAAATGGCGACGCACGAATTCCGTGTGGTACAAATGTTGGACGGAAGTTGTCATTTCGACTACATCGAGTTCATTCCGACCAACCTGTTAGAGGATGAAGATACGCATTGACGGGAAAAAGTATTTTTTTTAAGCTTCTTGTAGGTATTTTAAAAATCCCAATCGTAGTAGGGTATAGAAGGGGATAGAACAACCCTTTCCGTTGGGAATGAATAAATGAAGAAGATAAAAGAATATAAGTTATGAGGCTTAAGTTTTTGTCATGTATCGCGGTTATGGTCCTGGCTGGTTTTACCGCCTGTCAAGACTCGGACGACGTGGGAGAGAACTACACGACGTTTACGGGAGAGACCATCGGTGACTTTGTGGAAAACAACGCGGAATATTCCGATTTTGCGGAGGCGTTGAGGGTGGCGGGGGCTTTCTCCTTGTTGGAATCGTACGGGGCGTATACTTGTTTCGTGCCGGACAATGAGGCGATGGAAGCTTATGCTTCGGAACAAGGGTATGGCACGTTCGACAACTTCTTGGACTCCGTGGAGGCGGTCAAAGAGATGGTGTTTTACCATTTGATAGACGGTGAGGCCAATGGCGTGCCTTATTATGAGACAGCGGGGTTCGAGTCCGGTGCCATCGAGACGAAAAACATGTTGGGGCGTTATTTGTACACCTCCATTGCGTCTGACGGTGCCTCTTGGATGGTCAACAATACGGCGCGTATCGTGTCGGGCGACCATATTAAAGTGAATGGCGTGGTGCATGTGGTGGACAAGGCGTTGGCCGGCAATACGGACTTGGTGGCCGATTACATCGAGTCGGAGGGGCATTTCAAGTTGTATGGTGAGGCTCTGCATGCCACCGGGTTACGGGATGCCCTGACGCTTTTGGACGATGAGACTTATGTTCCCGCTACATCCAAACCGGCAGACGACCCTTATTCGGGTAGCGCGAATTTCCCCAAGACTAAGAATTACCGTTATACGGCTTTATTGGAAACGGATTCCGTGTTGGCCTTGAACGGTATCCGGTCTTTGGAAGACATGCGGGCTTATGCCCGGACGTACTTCCCCGAAGGGAAGGATTTGCCGGACACGGATGAGCGCAGCAGCCTTTACCGTTTTGTGGCCTACCACCTGTTGCCGGTGATGCTGACTTCCAACCAAATCGTAAACACGCGGGATTATGTGATGACCCACACCTGGATTGATGCGGACTGGTTGCGCGAGAACTATCGTGACGGTTCGTTTTGGTTGGAACAATATCTGGTGCCTATGGCTGACCAGACTATTATCACGGTACAGGCGTTCAAATGGGGAGACCAAGATGCGCAGAAGCCCGTATTCAATGATGAACGCAACTGTTATGATGCGAAATATACGAATATGGCAGAGGAAGAAGATGATGTGGTGACATTGGATTTGGCACACAGCAATCTGGATTGCCAAAACGGGGTCATCCATGCGCTTACCGACATGTTGGTGTATGATGAGGATAAGATAGGGCGTATCATGCGTGGCAAGCGTATCCGCATGGACTTCACCATCTTTACGCCGGAACTCCGTAACAACGATGTCATCTCCAACAAGGATTATTATGTGCCGCAAGGGTATTGTAAGAATTTCAAGTTCGAGGAAAGCAGTACGATATTTGCCAAGTATATAGGTTCCAACATGCACAGTTTCTTCCTTGGGGATTATCTCGAAATCTGGGGCATGTTCGATGCGTCCATTACCGTGGGGCCGGTGCCGGCAGGAAGTTATGAAGTGCGCATCGGTTATCGTGTGGATGCGGCCACGCGTGGCATCACGCAATTCTATCTGGACGACGAGCCTTGCGGCATCCCTATCGACATGCGGCTGAAGGGAACGGACGCTTCCATCGGTTGGGAACAGGTGTGGCAGTTTACACAGGACAATTCCGGGGCATGGTGGGATGAAGGTTCCCGCGAAGACGACCCATACGGTTACGAGAATGACAAGAGCATGCACAACCGTGGATTCATGAAAGGACCGGACAGCTTCTGTTCGCGTGAATTGATGATGGGGCAAAGCGGCGGGATAAAAGGTTCCACCCGTAACGATCCTTTCGAGATGCGCAAGGTATTGGGGATTTTCAGTTGGCCGGAGACTTCCACGCATGAATTCCGTTTCGTGCAGATGCTCAATGGCAACTGCCATCTGGATTATATCGAGTTCATGCCGACTAACCTGATAGAGAGTGAAGATACACATTAAAAAGGAAACAAATATTACCGTATCATGAAATACTATAAATTACTGACGATGTTGGCTCTGGGGGCTGCATGGGCGTTCCCGGTCGCCTGTACGGACAAGTTCGAGGAGATGGAAGACCATATCCCGTCGTGGCTGAACAGCAACATCTATGATTACCTGCAAAAGCGCGGGGACTGTAACTATTATATCCGTCTGATAGATGATTGCGGGTATACGGATGCCATGAAGGTATCGGGAAGCAATACGCTGTTTTTCTCCAATGATGCCTCTTTCGAGCGTTTTTTCCAGGAAAACGAAATGGGGTATCGCCGTTACGAGGACTTGCCTTATTCTTTCAAAATGATGTTGCTGAAAATTGGGACTATCCCTTATTCACAGCTGTTGGAGCGTTTGTCGTTGAGCGACCGTGGGCAAATCACGTTCCGCCGTACGACGGATTTCGAGGTGGAAGATACCATTCCGGTGGTGGCCGCCGACAAGTTGCCGGACAGTAAATTCTTTGCACCCTATCGCCGGGCAGGGAAACCCATCAAATTGTTGTCCGATGCGACGAAATGGACATTGGTGCAGTTCTTCCCCGATGTGATGGAAGGTAAGCGCATTACGGACGATGATTTCAGTTTTGTGACCGGCATTCCCCGTGAGGCTGAGGATGCGTCATTGTTTGCCAACAAGATTATCCAGAAGGACATCGTATGCCAGAACGGCTACCTGCATGAGTTGGAGGATGTATTGGTTCCGCCCGAGAACATGGCAGCTTATATCCGTTCCAACGGAAATGTGAGTCGTTTCAACAGTTTGATGGACCGTTTCGCTTGTCCGGTGTTCTATAAACGTGACGAGAATGGCGATTCTATTTTCCAAACCCGTTATTTCAATCAAAGTCCGGCGTATGCTTTTACGGAGTTCAACGGTACGAATGCACCGGGTTTGCTTTATTTCGATCCCGGATGGAATTTGTACCAACCCAAGGGGGGAAACTCCAACCAACCCGGTTATGAAACGGATATGGGTTGCATGTTCGTGCCAACGAACGAGGCCATGGACCGCTTTTTGTCGGCCGACGGAGAGGGCAGCGATTTCTTCGAGGCTTTCGGTTCGTGGGACAACGTGCCGGATAACATTGCCGCTGACATCGTGGCCAATCATCAGAAATATTCTTTCCTTTCTTCGTTGCCCAGTCGTTTTAACGACATCAAGGATGAGGCCGGTTATGAGATGGAAGTAAGCAAGGAGAATATCGTGGATAAATTCGTAGGGCGCAACGGAGTGGTATATGTGACGGACAAAGTCTTTACGCCGTTAGACTACCGGACGGTGATGGGGCCGGCTAAAATCGATTCATTGAATTCCATATTCAACCAAGCCATGGTGGATGCACAATTCGTTTACTATTTGCGTTCTTTGAAAAGTACGTACCAGTTTTTTATCACGCCGAATGAATACATGACGGATTACGTGGATCCGGTGGCCAAATCATATGCTTCGACCAATTACCAGTGTAAGTTGGATTTTAACTTGACAGCGCAGAATACAGTGGCTGCCACGGCCACCCGGACTTCGGACGGGGAAGTGATTATGGACAATGGTTTTCCTTTGGGCGCGAATGGAGTGGTCAGCAATAGCGGCATCCTGAAAAACCGTTTGGAGGACATCCTGAACTGCCAAACCTTGGTGACGGCCAGCAATGAGGATTTTGCTGCGGCGCGGGCTGCAGGGCAGGAATACTTCATTACCAAGGGCTATGCCCCGATTCGTATCACGGCAGATAATAAAATCAGCGGGGCTGGTAATGAAACTCCTTTGTCCATTACGAAAGTATATAATAAGGAGAACGGCAATGCTTATTTGATTGATGGCATTCTGCAGAATACCACCACTTCTATCTATGACGTGCTTTCTACACGGGATGAATTCAAGGAGTTTTATGACATGTGTGCCTTGTTGGGCATCTTTGTCAACAACCCGACTACTTCTACCGTGGCTCCCGGACGCAAGGTGAAGTTCTTGAACCAATATCATTATACCGTGTATGTGCCGACGAACGAGGCGATACGTGGGGCACAGGAAAAAGGTTGGATTCCCACAGTGGCGCAGATTGAGAACGAGGGGGACCTGTCGGTGCGTGATTCGTTGGAGAACGTGATGGAGCGTTTCGTGCGTTATCATTTTCAAGATAATTCCGTGTTCGTCAAAGGAGAACAAGTGGAGGACGAGGCTTATCTGACTTCTACGATCAACGAGAATACGAACAAGTTTTATCCGATTTATGTGACGAACCGGGGCGGAAGCGTGACCCTCTCTTCGGAAGCGGACCATGCGCTCGGAAAGGTGACGGCCCATGTGCTGACGAATGGAAACGCCTATAACTTGATGACGCGTGACCTTACCTTGAACAATAGCGACAAGGAGAAAGCCACGACGATTGAGGCTTATACGTATGCCGTAATTCAGCAAATAGACCAAGTGCTGATGTTCGACCGTCCGTCCGGTGATTCAAAACAGAATTAAAATGACCTTAAACAGCAATGCAATGAAGAGAGTATTGATATTATTGGCTTTTTTAGGCACAATGCTGCATGCCGGGGCGCAGGTGATGGTGAGCGGGCATGTGGTGGATGCGAATGACGGCCTTGAACTGATGGGCTGTACCGTGGCTGAAAAGGATGCCACGAACCGTGTGGTCGGGGGAATGACTACGGATATGAACGGTAACTTCGCATTCAAGGTGAAGAATGTGAACAATAAGTTGGTGTTCACCTATATGGGGTATAAGACGCAGGAGTTTCCCATCGGCTCTCAACGCAAGTTCAACGTCAAGATGGTGGACAATACGATGAAAGTGAGCGAAGTGGTGGTCAAGGCTCATAAAAAAGGTCCGGACGGGGCGTTCAATATCCCCCAACGGGAGGTGAGCATGGCCATGACGACGTTCAAGATGGATGCCATGGAAGGCGTATCGGTGGCTTCAGCGGACGATGCCTTGCAGGGACGTGTGGCCGGTCTGGACATTGTCATGGGAGGAAGTCCCGGTTCGGGCAGCCAAATGCGTATCCGTGGAACAACTTCCATAACCGGTAATTCGCAGCCTTTGGTGGTAGTCAATGGTGTTCCTTACAGTGGTGAAATAGATGAGAGCTTCGACTTCGGCACGGCCAATGAAGAAGAGTATGCGGACTTGTTGAGCGTGAACACGGAGGATATCGAAGAAATCACGGTACTTAAGGATGCGGCTTCTACGGCCATGTGGGGTTCCAAGGGAGCCAACGGTGTGCTGCTTATCAAGACCAAGCGGGGTACACGCGGCAAGACACGGGTTTCTTATACCTATAAATTATCCGGTGCCACACAGCCCAAGGGAATGAAGCTCCTGTCGGGCGGTGACTATACCATGATGATGAAGCAGGCATATTTCAACCGTACGCTGAGTGGGCGCGACGAGACTTATGAACAGTATGACTATGACGAGTTGCGTTATGAACCCGATAACCAAAATTACAATAACAATACAGACTGGGTGGACGAGGTGACGCGTCACGGTTGGACGAATGACCACTACCTGACCGTATCGGGAGGAGGCGAAAGGGCTGCTTTCCGTATTTCGGGAGGATATTATGACGAGAAAGGTACGGTCATGGGTGAACGTTACAAACGTTTCTCTACCCGTTCGCAGTTGGATTATTATGTGTCCGACCGTATGTTGTTTACCTCAGAGTTCCAGTTTACCTATTCGGATAACGACCGTAATTATGATAAACTGTTAGATATAGCTTACAAGAAGATGCCGAACATGGCCGTTTACGAGGAAGATGCTGATGGAAACAGTACCGGGCGTTACCTTAACATGGACATCAATACGGACTTCAACAAGGAACAGCGTGACTTGAAGAATCCTGTGGCTTTGGGCAAGTTGGCCAAAAATGACCTGAAGGGTTATCGTCTGATGCCGAAGATGTCCTTGCAGTACGACTTTTTCGATCCGGCAAAGCATTATTTGCGTTATTTGGGATGGGTGGCCATCGATTTGAACAACGAAAGGGAGGAAAGGTTCTTGCCTGCCGAGTGCGTGTACAACGCTGCGGATAATTACGGTTCGGCCAATGTGGCGGAAACCAAGACTTCCGGTAAGCTAACCGTGGCAACGGAGCATGGTATTACTTATCAGAGCCATTTCCTGAATGACGACCATAACTTGCAGGCACAGGCTCTGATGCAATTGACTACTACGACCAGCCATTCCCAATATGTGAAAAAACAAGGATTGCCGAGTTCGGATATTACGGATGCCACGGCTACAGGTTATATTTCAGGAACGGAGAACGGTAACAGTAATGATAAGACCTTGGGGTGGATGGGACGCGTGCACTACAGCTTCAAGGGACGTTACATCTTTGATGCCAATTTACGTGTGGACGGATCCACGCAATTCGGCCCCTCCAACCGTTACGGCTTCTTCCCCGGCGTGGGTGGAAAATGGATTATTTCGGATGAACCTTGGTTGAACAAGTACACTGGAAAGGTTCTGACATTGTTGGCTTTCCGTCCGAGTTGGGGTATTGCCGGACGACAACCCGGGAAAAACTACCTGCAATACAGCTTGTTGACAACGAATTCCACGGGATATATGGATTTGAGCGCGGTGTATCCTACCCGTATCCGGCTCGACGGCTTGAAATGGGAAAAGGTGACCTCGTTGAACTTGGGATTCGATATGGAACTTTGGAACGGGAAGGTATCTGTCGTGTATGATTGGTACAAGAAGCGTACGGACGACTTGTTGTTTAAGGATATCGATATACCGTCTTCTTCCGGTTTTGCTACTTTGACCTACAAGAACGTAGGACGGATGGACAATGACGGTTGGGAACTTACAGTCAATTTCAACAAGGTGGTGGAAAAAGGCAAGTTCTCGTTGGATATCAATACGAACTTTGCTTCTAACAAGAACATGATCCGCAGCCTTGATCCGAGTGTATTGAACAACTTCAACAATCATTCGGCCTTTGGGAACGGTGCTTATTATACCCGTTTGCAGGAGGGAAATTCTTTCGGTTCTATCTACGGCTTCCGCTACAAAGGTGTGTATTCTTACAGTTATGATCGTTATGACCAGGCTGTTGCCGAGGGAAAGACCTGTCCGGTGGCCCGGGATGAGAACGGTGTGCCGATGACGAACTTCGACGGAACGGTGAAACCGATGTACTATTACCACAGCACGACCAAGTACCAGTTCCAAGGTGGGGATGCCATTTATGAGGACATTAACCACGACGGTAGTATCGACCAGTATGATGTGGTTTATTTAGGAAACTGTAACCCCAAAATGCAGGGTGGTTTCGGGTTCACTTTGCGTTATGACCGTTTCTCCGTGAATCTGTTCTGCAATTACCGTTGGGGCAACAAGATTGTGAATATGGCCCGTATGAACGCCGAGAACATGTATAATGCCTACAATCAGTGTACGACGGTGAATTGGCGTTGGCGTAAGGAAGGTGATGTGACCGACATGCCTCGTGCCGTATATAACCAAGGGTACAATTGGTTGGCTTCCGACCGTTATGTGGAAGACGGATCGTTTCTTCGTGTGAAATATATCACTTTCCGTTACCGTTTTCCCTCTAATTGGGTAAAGCGTATCGGAATGACGAACCTGAGTGCTTATCTCACAGTGAACAACCTTTGGTGTTTTACCAAATATTCCGGTGTAGATCCAGAGATTTCTATTTGTACGGATACTGCCAAAGACTATTATGGCATTGCTGTGGACAACTCCATGACTCCACGTGCCAAGGAATGGACTTTCGGACTTTCAGCCACATTTTAATTAAAAAACGGAAATGATGAAAACAATGAAATACTATCTGAAAAATATCTTGTTGGCAGCCTCATGCCTGTGGGCTTTTACTGCATGCAACGATTTCCTGACACTTTATCCGGAAGATGACATCGTGGACGATGAATATTGGGAGACGGGAGAGGACGTGCAGAGCGTGGTGGCCTCTTGCTACCGTTTTATGTTGGAAGACAATGTGATTAGCCGGATAATCTATTGGGGGGAGGCGCGTTCGGACAATATGGATTATTCGACATCGGCTTCTACGGACGAACAGTATCTGAAAGATGCCAATCTGCTGTCCTCTAACGCATTGGTGACTTGGGGCGATTTTTATAAAGTCATCAATATTTGTAACAAGGTCATTAAGTCGGCTCCTGCCGTACGTGATCGTGATGCCAACTTTACCGAAGAACGTTTGCACAATTATCTGGCAGAAGCATATACCTTGCGTGCGCTCTGTTATTTCTATTTGATACGTAGTTTCGGTGATGTGCCTTACGTGACGGAACCCAGTGAAAGTGAACAGCAGGATTACCAAGTGGCACAGAGTTCGGCTGACGGTGTTATCGTACCGGCCATGATAGAGGATTTGAAACTGGCGGAAAGTTATGCTCCAGAGGAGTGGCCCACGGAGCAGTACACTCGTGGACGCATTACAAAAAATGGTGTGCGTGCGCTTCTGGCCGATGTATATTTGTGGAAAGCTTCCGATGTAGGCAATGCCGATGCACGTGCCGACTATCAAGCTTGTGTGGATGCTTGTGACCGCGTGTTGCGCAACGAAGCTTTATATGAGACGGAGATGATGATGGTGGAGGGAAACCGTATATATAATTCGGTCTTTTATACAGGAAATTCCACCGAGAGCATTTTCGAATTGAATTTCGACAGCGAAGGGAAGATGAATGGTGCTACGGCCAATCTGTATGGTAACAGCAGCAAGGGTAAGAGTGCGCATTTCGAACCGACAGCGCAAATGTTCAATGCTTATCAGGACGTGCAATATGATTACCGTGCCCGTGACTTTGTGGCAGCTACTGTGGATGTCGGGTCGGACGGTGCTGTTGTTCCTCCTACGAGTTTCAAAGTGTTCAAGTATGAAGGGCAGTCGCCGGCATCGGCTTTGGTGCCCCATTCTTCGGGAGAATATGTTTACCGAAGTTCTACCAGTACGGCTAATTGGATATTCTACCGTCTTTCCGACATTTATTTGATGAAAGCGGAAGCTTTGGCCGAAATGGCTGTGACGGATGATGAACGGAAGACGGTTATCTCGTTGTGTAACGTCACTTACAAGCGTGCCACGATGGAAATGGATTCATTGGAGTATGCAGATTATCCTACGATGGATGACGTGCGTGCGATGGTTCTGCAAGAACGTCGTCGCGAGCTTTGCTTCGAGGGTAAGAGATGGTACGACCTGTTGCGCAAGGTGCGCCGGGAAGGGTCAACTTCAAATTCGTATGCTTTGTTAGAGGAGGCGTATGCCCGTGAGATTTCTACTTACAAGGCTCGCCTGTCCAATCCGTTGGCTTGGTATCTTCCCATATCGTTGACGGAGATGAACGCCAATACCCAATTACACCAGAATTCATATTATGCAACAAAAGAACAGTAATTCCAAATGAAGGACATCATGAAGAAGATTATGATAAAAATATCGTTTGCCGCCGGGGCATTGGCCGTTATGGCCGGTTGCCAGGATAACCTGTGGGACGAGCATTACGGTTTGAACGGGACCGTGGAGACCCGTAACCTGATGCAAGTGTTGGAGAGCATGCCGGAGTACTCTGAGTTTTGCAGTGTGGTGAAACGTGCGGGACTGGATTCCGTATTGGCCACGGACCAGACCTTTACGGTATGGGCTCCGGACAATAAGGCTATGGCCGGTTATACGGTGAATGCGGAAACGAAGTCTCAATTCTTGGAGAACCATATTTCCCGTTACCTTTATGGCGGGGTAGACTTGGCCGATACTTCTTCCGTGAGGGTGAAAATGCTGAACGGGAAATCGCAGGACTATGCCCGTGAAAACGGAAACTATACTTTTGCCGGAGTTCCGGTAAAGGCAGAAGAAATTCCGGCCGGAAACGGACTGGTCCACGGTTTGTCGCGGATAGCCCCGTTCTATTATAATCTGTATGAGAATATCTGCCAGGAAGGAAATGGGACGGATTCGCTTGCGGCATTCCTGACTTCTTTTGACGAATACACGTTCAATGAGGAAAAGAGTACGGCTATCGGCAAGAACGCTTCGGGACAAATCGTGTACGATTCGATTTTCGATTTCAATAATGATTGGTTGCGGCGGTATGGCCACTTGCATTCGGAAGACAGTGTGTACACGATGATTGTTCCCTCTGATGAGGGATGGAAAAAAAGCCGGGGGCGTATGGCAGAGTATTTCCGTACTTTCGGCGAGACGTTGAAAGACACCGTGAAATCCTTGATTATTCCAGACAGGGAGTATGCCGTAAGTACGGCCTTGTCGGACTCCTTGTCGGAAGCTTGGATGAAGCAAGCCATTTGTATGGATTTGGTATTCCGCAAGGACGTTGATTTTTCCTCTGTTCCCGGTGATTCTTTGGCTTCCACTTCGGGCAATGTATTCCATCATCCTTCTTACCTGTTAGCCGGGGCCGTTGAAGAACCGGTCAGCAACGGCCGGATTTGGAAAACCGATGACTTGCTCCATAAGCCGGAGGAGTCTTGGTTGAAGACCATCGTGGTCGAGGCCGAGAATACTTCGGGACGAGAGTCCAATTATGCGGTTATCAGTTCGCGCAGCTCGTCCGCTACTCTGTTTCGGGATTCTGTATCAGAACAACGTTTTATTGAGGTGACGGCTACCAGTGAGAATCCTCGCCAACAGCCTATTGTACAGTTTACCGTGCCTAATACATTGGCAGCCCGGTACAACGTGTATTGTGTGTTTGCTCCGGCTTGTGCCTATATGGAGGGCGTGGAAGCTGACAGTACGAAAGTGAATTTTTATTTGAATTATGTGCATGAGGATGGTAGGATGTATGAGGATGAGGTAATCGTGGGTGAGACTCCGACGAATGGCAGTACCATGACGAAGATGTTCGTCACCCAAATCAAGTTGCCTTATGCCAACTATTCGGAATCCCCCTTTTCCGGTCCTGAAACGCAGGATAATGATTGCGTGAAACTGCGTGTGCAGGCGAATGTGGCCCGGAATGAGACGACGAAATATACCCGTACCATGCGGATAGATTGCCTTATTTTTGAACCTGTAATAGAGTAATGCGATGACGAACATATTAAAATATGCCATGATGACCATGGCTTTGGGATTTACTTCAGCACAGGCCGGGGAACTTTCCGGACGCGGAAAAGAGGTGCAGAAGATTTATGTGAGTGGTAAGGTGACGGACGCACAGACGGGCCGTCCCGTGCAAGGTGTAAAGGTGGCTGCCGGAGCGTGGTCTTCTTTGACAGACGAAAATGGTAGGTATAAAGTGCGTGTACCGTCTTATATGGTACAATTGACGCTTTCTTCGGAAGGATACTTGCAGCGTATCGTGCCTTTGCAGGGCGATTCGGTGAAGGAGGTTTCTGTGTACAGTGATGCGTTCCTGACGTTGAAGGGGGAGGATGCCTTTACCAATACGCAAGCCGTTTCATTAGATGATGTGTTGGGGGAACGATGGGGAAGCGATGTGCGTACGGCCACCCGGAGTGCTGTGGGCGGTGAAGGTTCCAACATGTTCATACGGGGATACAATTCATTAAATGTGAACGCACAGCCTTTGATCGTTGTGGATGGTACGATATGGGATACTTCTACGTTGGTGGAGACCGTTCATGACGGCTTTTATGAGAATCCGTTGGCTTTTATTGACGTGAACGACATAGAGTCCGTACAGGTTATCAAGGACGCGACTTCTTTATACGGCAGTAAAGGAGCTAATGGGGTTATCCTTGTGTCGACTAAGCGTGGGCGCAGCATTACGACCCGTATCGCAGCCGACCTGTCTTTCGGTTTCCAACAGGCTCCTAAAGCCATGAGGGTGATGGGGAGCGATGCCTATCGTACCTATTTGAGTGAGATGCTGAAAGGCAGCGGGCAGTCTGGCAAGTGGGCTACGTTGTTCGATGGATATTTAGGAATGAATCCGGCAGCAGCGGACTATTCCACTTACCACCAGCATAATGATTGGACGGATAATGTGACCCGTAACGGCAATATGCAGCATTACGGCATTAATGTGCAGGGCGGGGACGATATTGCCAAGTATTCCATTTCGTTGAGCTATGACGGGCAGAAAGGCGTAGTGGAAGAAACGGACTTTTCCCGTTTGAACGCCCGTATCAATTCCGATGTGTTCCTGACCAAGACTTTGACTTTGGCTACGGATGTGTATTTTACGAATCTGAATTATACGCTTCAGGATGACGGGGTGAACAAGACCACCTCGCCGCGTTATCTGGCGTTGATTAAGGCTCCTTTCTTGGTGGGATACAGCTACACTGACGATGGGACTCAGTTGACGAACACGCTGAATGACGTGGATGATTTGGGTGTGTCCAATCCGTTGGCTTTGTTGGCCAATGCCGAGAATACGAACAAACAATACCGTTTTGGGGTGAGTTTGGCACCGAAATGGGACATAACGGACAACTGGTCGGTTGAGGGGCGTTTTAGTTATAGCTTCAATAACTCTAAAAGCCATTATTTTTCCCCGATGGTAGGCGTGTCCCCGCAAGTCGTTGGCAATCAAGTGTGGGAGAATACGGTGAAGGACCAGACGGTGACACAGAACAACTTGTTCGGTGAGGCCAAAGTGTCTTATCATAAGTTGGTTCACAATGACCATTTTGTGGATGCCTTTGTGGGATACCGCATTATGAATTCCTCTTTCAAGAGTGTATATGAGGACGGTCATAATACGGGAAACGACAAGGTGTCGAACATGAATAATTCTTTGTCTTACCGTACGGTGGACGGCTTGAACACCGATTGGAGTTCCGTGGCTTTGTATGCACAAGGGAAATATACCTATCAGGAACGTTATACTTTGTGGGCGGCAGTTTCCATGGATGCTTCTTCCCGTTTCGGGAAGGATGCTCCCGGAAGTTTCCGGATGTGCGGAGGTACGTGGGGGACGTTCCCGAGTGTAGGTGGATCGTGGTTAGTCACTAATGAACGTTTTATGCGTCCGTTGGCTTTTGTCGACCGTTTGAACCTAAGAGCCAGTTTCGGTATCACAGGGAACGACAACATCGACGGTATGTATGGTTATTCTTATCTTTCCGGAGTGAATTATCTGGGTTCAGCCGTGGGGCTGAAGTTGGCGAACCTTGCCAATTCAGCCTTGAAATGGGAGACGACACGCAAATGGAACGTGGGTGTGGATTTGGCTTTCCTGAACGACCGGTTGGGCATCAGCGTGGATTATTACCAACATCGGACGAAAGACTTGCTTACATGGAAGCAAGCAGATACGGAAACCGGTTTGGAAGATTTCCTGCAAAACGGAGGCGAACTTTCCAACAAAGGAATCGAAATAGCCTTTTCTGCCAAAGTGTTGGATACCAAACCGTTCAAATGGAATACGGAAATAGGCATCGCTCGCTATAGGAATGAAATCACGGCCTTGCCGGACGGGGATTACACTACGGAGATATTGGGGGGAGAAGTCTTGACTTCTGTAGGCCGTCCTGCCGGAGTGTTCTATGGTTATGAGGCTCACGGGGTGTATGCTACGGAAGCCGAGGCGCGTGTTGCAGGATTGAGGATACAGAATGAAGATGCCTCCTATAGCACTTTTCATGCCGGTGATGTACGTTTTGCCGACTTGCACGCAGACGGGGTATTGGATGATAAGGACAAAACGGTCATAGGTGATCCGAATCCTGATTTCACTGGTTCGTGGGGAAACCGTTTCACGATGGGGCGTTTTGCTTTGGACCTACTCTGTACGTTCAAATGTGGCGGTGATATATACAATTATCAACGGCAGACTTTGGAGAGCATGTCCGGTACGTTCAACCAGACTCAGGCGGTCATGAACCGTTGGCGCTACGAAGGACAGGTGACGGATATGCCGAAAGCGGTGTATGGCGACCCGATGGGGAACAGTCGTTTCAGTTCGCGTTGGATAGAAGACGGCAGCTTTTTCAAGTTGAAGGATGTACGTCTGTCTTATCGTTGGCCTATCAACAACATTTATATCCAAGGCGTAACGTTTTGGGCGGGTGCTTCCAACCTTTTGACCTTGACCAAGTATCTGGGGCCGGATCCGGACGTGTCCATGCAGTCCGGTGTGTTGTACCAAGGTATCGACAATGGATTGTTGAGCCACGGTCGTTCTTATCAAATCGGTGTGAAACTTAATTTGTAAAAACCATGAAGAAGATTTTGAGATATACCTTATTATATATAGGTTTTGGATGCGCCGGATGGTTGTGCGCTTCTTGCAGCGACTTTTTTGAAACGGATTCTGATGCCGTGTTGAAAACCGATGGGCAGCGTTACGAGGACGAAACAGCAGCCCGGGCCGGGTTGTTCGGCCTGTTGCAAGGGTTGCAGGCTGTCGGGGACAATTATGTGATTATGGGCGAACTCCGGGGAGACCTGATGGATGTGACGGAAAACTCCTCTCAGGAATTGCATGACATCTGTGAATTCAATGTGGATGAGGAAAACTCTTACCTGAAAGAACGCGAATATTATGCGTTGATTAACAATTGCAATTATTATATCCACCGCTTGGATACCACTATTACCCGTAGGGAGGAGGATAAGAATTATCCAGTCAAGGTGTTGCGTCCTTATATGGCACAGGCCAAGACGCTCCGTGCTTGGTGTTACTTGCAGTTGTGTTTGGATTATGGACGGGTGAAGTATGCTGACGAAGCCTTTTTGGATGTGAGTCGTCCGGTGGAGATGCGGACATTGGATTTGGATGGTTTGTTGCCTGTGTTGATTCAGGATTTGGAAAACGTGTTGCCTTGGATGATATCGGACGACACGCCGACAAGCAACGGTTGGGTGATGGGAAATGCCGATCCTGGTTTTGCCGGTTCCGTGCGATACGAGAATTATACGGCCAACCAACTGATGTTGCCTGTACGTTTCGTGTTGGGCGAACTTTATATGTGGAACCGTGATTTCTTGAAAGCGGCGCAAACATATTATGACCTGATATATTGGAACCGTTTGACGACATCTTCTTATGCCAATTCCTACAATGAGTCCACGTTGTTGCCTGCCGGAATGAATTGGCCGACGCAGTTCTCAGGGTTCGCGTATTCCGACATTTTGACAGCTATTCCTTTTACTGACGAATATGCAGGGAACTCTTCCGGATTATCCAAAATGTTCAGTTCGTCGTATGTTCTGGCTCCTTCCCAAACGTTGATTGATTTGTTCAATGGACAGGCTTATACCATCAACACCAAACCCGTGAGCGGAGACTTGCGTGGAGAATACGGTACATACGTCCGGGAGATGGAAACCGTGAACGGGAGTGAGACGGAACGTCCGTATGTGGACAAGTATAATTATATGGAAGCCAATGACAACGCTTACGTTGTCTTGTGCCGCACGGCTTTGGTTTACCTGCGTTATGCCGAGGCCGTCAATCGCTTGGGAAAGCCTAAACTGGCATTCTATGGTGTGCTGAAATATGGCCTGAACAAGGATACTTATGAAATATACAATGACCTGTTGAAAGACGAATTGACCGGTGAGCCTTGGATAGATTTCGGGCTTACGTATTCGGGAAATGTGGGCTTCTTCTCCGGGAACTACGGTTTGCACGGGCGTGGTTGTGGGCAACAGAACCTGCAGCTTGACCCGACGTATGTCATCGAAGAATGTGCTACGGCCGAAGATACCCTGCGATTCGTGGAGGACGAACTTCTTGCGGAATATGCCTTGGAGACGGCATTGGAGGGTAACCGTTTCCATGACCTGATGCGCATTGCCCGTTATCGGAACGATCCTTCTTATTTGGCAGACAAAGTGGCAGATAAGTTTACGGGTAGCGGACGCGAGGCCATACGCGCCAAACTGAAAAATCCGCAGAACTGGTATTTGCCTACGACGGTGAAGTTTGACGGAAAATAAAAAAGGAGGATGTATGAAAAAGATGATATTATTGTGCGTTTGCCTGGCCGGACTGAATGCCATGGGGCAGCAGCGTGTGTTTAAGCATCCCGGCATATCCTATACACAGGCTGATATCGACAGGATGCGGGCCATGGTGGATGCCGGTCAAGAACCTTATTATTCGGCTTTCCTTGAATTCAAGGAAAGCCGTTACACGACTTATCGTGACTATGAACGTCCTTTGCCTGTCCACGAAGGGCAGCCTGTCATTTGGGATAATCCTAATTTGTGGTTGGATGAGTTCGGACAGGTGGCTTTCCATAATGCCATGATGTGGAAGCTGACGGATGAAACGTCCTATGCGGACAAAGCCGTGGCTGTGCTGAACCGCTATGCTCCCGTACGTAGTATTAAACCTTATGGGACGAATTGCTTGGATGCTTCCAAGGCTACCATGCTCATTGAGGCTGCCGAATTATTGCGTGATTATGAGGGATGGAAACCCGAAGACCAACAGGGGTTCAAGGATTTCCTGGTGAGTCCCGGATATAGTACAGTGGAAGATTATTATGCCAAATACTCCTCATCCGACACGTTGGAAAACCGTGTGACGGTGTATTGGAATATTTTTCAAGGTGATCCGGGACGACATGGCAACCAAGGCTTGTATGGTTTGCGTACCCTGATGGCCATGGGTATCTATTTGGACAACGATACCATTTACGAGCGGGCTTACCGAAAATTGTTGAGCCTGTCCCATCGTCAGGATGACCTGCCTTATCCTAAAGGGCCGAAAATACCGCACGGTGTTCAGTCACACGTGAATGATGAATACTATATCTTATATGACGCAAGCAAGATTACGGTGGGCGAGGAGGAAGACTATGGTTATGACGATGAGTTGAAGTATTGGATTTGGGAGAACGGCCAGTGTCAGGAGGCTTCGCGTGACCAAGGGCATATCATGGACGGCATGTGTAATATGGTGGACATTGCCCGTACGGCATGGAACCAAGGCGATGACGTTTTTTCTGCCTACGGCGGGCGAATCTTGCAGGGCATCACTTATGCGGCCAAGTACAACTACGGTTGGTATAACCGTGAACAGATGAAGAACAAGTATTGGCCGGAAGAAGAACTTTTTGAGCCAACGGTGGAGAATGGGCAATTCATCCGCCGCATGGCGCGTTGTGCCCGTTGGGAGGGCCTGAAAATCAATCCATGGTCGGAAGGAAACCAAACGGATTGGACGAGAGGGAAGCAGTTCCACAGTCCCGGTACGATGTGGATGCAATATAAGGTACGTATGGGATTACCGGCAGATAGTTTGCTTTGGGTACAGCGTGCTTTCGATGTGAAGAAGGCGGAGGATGGCAGCATGCCCGGAGGTTTGTTGGATTACCGTACGGTTTGGATGGCCGGAGATGGCGGGACGTTTGTGGATGGTCGGCATGTGTCTGGGCTTCCGGCCTTGCCTGGAACGATACGGGCCGTGGATTATGACTTCTATAGTTTGGCCGCAAACGGTGAAGGGCTGACTTACCATGACAAAGGCACGGAAAAATGTAAGTTGTATCGTACGGACGGTACCGTGGAAATAGAAACGGTAGGCGATAGCTATGTCGTAACCGGGATGGAAGATGGTGAATGGATGAACTATAGTTTTACCGTAGCCAAAGACGGGTATTATCGCATTTGGGCCGATGCTGAGGTGTCGGTAGTTGGAGGCGCACTGTATGCCGCAGTGGATAATGGCACGGCTGTTGGGGGCGAATTGCCTGTGGGACAAGGATTCCAAGAACATGAGTTAGGTGTGTTGAGGCTTCGTGCGGGTGCCAGTGTGTTGCGTATGACCGTAAAAGGAACGGATAATGCAGTCCGTCTGCGTTCTATCCGTGTGGAGGAGACAGCCCGTCCTTCGGAAGAAACCGATTATGTGTGGAACTCCCGTGATTATTCTACTCCTATAGGGAAAGGGGAAATCCTGACAGACCAGAGTGACAAACTTTTGGTTTCCAATCGTTATGCAAGTGAACTTGTACCGACTTTTACCGTGGTGGGCGAACCTATGGCATATCATATAACTTCGGATAAATTGTACTTGGCTATCCATGGTATGAATTTGAACATGGTGGCGTTCCAAGAAGCAACCTATCGGTTACCCGGAGGAATGGATGACGAGACGAAGGCCAGTACGAGCGGGCAGGCGGCAACCTATTCCGTGAAAGGATGCGGAGCGGGCGGAGACGAACAGTTGTTCGTCTGGCAGTTGGATTCTTCTGCCAACCGCCGTATCGAGCCTTTATTGGGGGATTGCTATGCGGAAGGCGTGGAGGCTTACACATTGAAAGGTTTGTGCTTTGCCGTGAATGGAGAGTCGCTGTATAAAGACACGAGAATAGATGACATTGGCTTTTATACCTTGGAAGAGTTGATGGCACGCTATGGTGAGGATTTGAAAGATACTCCTCTTACTGTGCCTCGCATATCAATGGAATGTGAAGGTTCTCCTGCCGTTTACCGTATAGACGGTACTCGCGTGCCGGTGGATACCTCCCGGCCGGATTGGCGCGTGGCCTTGCCGGACGGAATCTATGTGGTGGACGGTAAAAAGTTGGTTTTGCCATGAGGTACGGAATTTGTGGAACAGTAAATAAAAGATATGATATGACACACAGACATTTTTTGCGTGGCTTGTTTTTGGTTTTACTCAGTGTTTGGGGCATGAAGGCAGAAAGTGCCGGATTAGAGGAAAATGGCGAAAAGTCGTTTGTCCACCCCGGTATCGTTGTCACGAAGGAGAGCGTGTCCCGAATGAAAGACTATATTGCTCGTCGGGCTTATCCTGTGTATGAAGGTTTTCTATTATTGAAATCTTCGCCCCGAGTAGGAGAGGCATATAAAATGAACGGCCCTTACCCTTATATTTCGCGCGACCATCCGGATTACAAGTACACCTCGAATGGGATGAGTTCGGATTTCAGTGCGGCCTACGAGGATGCCCTGATGTGGGTGTTGACAGACAACCGGATGTATGCCCGTAAATCGATGGATATCCTTTCGGCTTATGCTTCTACCTTGCAAGGAATACCAGAATCGAACGACCGCATGCTTTTGGCAGGCTTGGAAGGATTTAAGATAGCCAGTGCCTTGGAAATACTGAAGCATACGGACTCCGGAATCCCTGGGACCGAGATTGAAAACGTCGTGGCTATGTTGAAGGAACATTTTCAGCGGGCAATGGACGATTTTTATGCCATGCCGGCCTGTACCAACGGAAATTGGGGCTTGATCGTGACGAAGGCTTATATGGCAACAGCCATCCTGACGGATGACAGGGAAATGTATGACCGGGCAAAGGATTTCTACCTGAACGGAGAGGATAACGGCACGATTCGGAACTATATCGACGGTGAGACCGGACAGCTTCAGGAGAGCGGGCGTGACCAACAGCATAGCATGTTGGGACTGTCGGCCATGGCGATGGTGTGTGAGGTAGCTTGGCATCAGGGAGATGACCTTTATGGGTTGTGGGACAACCGTTTCTTGAAAGGGTGCGAGTATGTGGCACGTTACAATTTGGGCTACGATGTCCCTTACAAGGTATGGAAAGATGTGACAGGAAAATACAGCAACTGGCCGGTCATATCGGAAAAAGGACGAGGGGTGGTACGTCCCATCTTCGAGGCTCCATTCAACCATTATGTCCATCGCCGTGGGTTGGAAATGCCCTATACGGAGGAGTTATTGGAGAAGTTCCGTCCTGAGGGTTTCAATCCCGAAGGCGATTGCGGGTCTTTATTGTTCTATGAGGCCGCTCCGTTGCCTGCTCCCGAAGGTCTGGGACATTTGGATGAAGACTTTGGCCGTGCGGATGCGACGGTGGCCGGATGGACGGCTGTGACTTCCGGCGTGGAGCTTGCTGTGGATGACGGGTGTATGGTGGTGCATTGTGCCAAGCAGTCTGACGGTTCCTATCGCGGGGACATCAAGTTGACGGGAAAGACTTTGCTTGATGGGCGTAACTGGCCTGTGTTTGCCATTAAGGTGGACGGTGCGGAACCTGACCGGATTGCGGTGGACACGGAACGCGGGCCTTTCGGCAACGGTTACGGTAAGTGGACCGGTCGTATCGGGGACGACGTGTATTATTGCGACCTCCGCACGAGAAATTTCGGTGCGGATAACCGGTTGGGCAGTGAAGACCTATGGGAACTTTCGCGGTTCGGTTTGAAAGTGGCGGGATTAGTGAATGATGTTTATCGTGTGGCTTGGGTTAAAACATTCCGTAGTGTGGAAGAACTGGAAAACTTTGTTACGGGAGTGCCATCAATACAAACCGTTGCTGATGTGCGTTATGATGTACATGGGAGCGTGCTTCGTCTGTGGGCAGACGGGGCATTGCTCGATTTACGGCTATATTCGGCTGATGGTAGCCTTTGCAGTATGTTGGGTGACAGATGGGGCAAGACGGAAATACACCTGCCGGGGCGTGGGGTATTTGTCTTGCGTTGGAGTGACAACGGTAGGCGATGCCGTTCATTGAAGGTTTGCATGGGGGATATGAGATAAATGTAAGAATGGGTGGTAAAGTGCTATTCTTTGTCGATATAATTCAATGTATTGGTTGAGGCTTTCCCTTACCTTTGTAACAAGGTAATCCGGTTTCTTTTATCAAAATGAGAAGGAGCACCAATAATTATCTTGATTTCTAATTTTTAAAATTAACCACAATGAAAAAACAATTCTTTCTATCTCTCTTCATGTGCGTGGCCTTGTCGCTGCATGCACAGACGGACATGACGGAGCGCATTGTCAATCCCGGCTTCGAGGAGGAAGCTACCGGTTGGGAAATCAGTAGGATGGGACGCCAAGGAAATAGCGACTTCCCTTTGAAGGTGGGCGATTATTATGTCGAGACCTGGAGTGGAGCCGGAAGCCGGGTGGCGGATGGCAGTGTCGAGCAGGTGTTAACCGATTTGCCTGCGGGTACTTATACGGTGAGCGTGGTCGCGCAGAACATCCAACAGAATGATGCCGATGCCAAACAGACAGGGGTGTGGTTGTATGCCAATGACGACAAAACCGAAATTAATTTGCCGGGAAAATATGACGTGAAGACTACGACGGTAGATGGTACATTGGAGATTGGTCTCCTTGTACAAGGGGCAACGGGGAATTACGTATGTGTGGATGATTTTCACATGACTCTTGAAGAACCAACGGAAGAGACTTATGAAGTTTTTCGTGAAGAGGTGGGCAAACTTATCACAGAAGCCGAGAGTATCGACAAGCATCTTGACACACCCGAACAGAAAGTGCTCGATGCCGCTTTGGCTGACGGGAAAGCTGTGGTAGACGGGACTTCTACTAAGGATGTGACCGAGGTGTATGCTGCATTGAAGGCTGCCATTTATAATTACCGGCTTGCGTTGGCTTCACCCGAAGAACCGTTGGAAATGACTTCCAATATGTTGAATCCAGATTTTGAGGACGATACCAAGGGATGGGTGTCTACTGGGTTCGGCACCCAAGGCAATGACGTTTTTGTGCTGAAGAGCGGTTCCTATTATTGTGAGATTTGGAATGGTGGGGCAAAAGTGCCGGATGCTGACATCTACCAGTTTGTAGAATTGCCCAACGGGAACTACCGGCTTACATTGTCGGCTCAAAACATTCTGGAAAGTAATCCGGCCATTGTACAGAGTGGTGCTTATGTGTATGCCAACAATGCGAAGAAAGAACTGAACCGAACAGCTCAGTACACGCTCGATTTCGTGGTAGTGGACAATCAGGCTCAAATAGGAGTGAACACAATAGGATGTACCGGAGACAAAGTGGCTTTTGATGATTTCCATATTTATTATGCGGGATTCGATGCCGATGTCCAGTTTGCGGAGTTCAAGCAGATGATACAGGAAGGAGAAGCGTTGCTCGCTTCCTACCAGCATGCCGACAGTCTTGCCGCGCTGACGAAGGCCGTGAAAGAAGCCAAGGCTGTGACTGAGGTGGAAGACATCGCGGGTTATGCAGCCGTTTTGCGTGCGGCAATCAATGCCTCGCAAACCAGTGTGGGGGATTATGCTTTCTTCTTGGAAGCCATCCAAAAGTCGGAGAAGGTGCTTGCCGAAGGATTGGCTAACGGCGCGGACGGGCTGAAGGCGGCCATCGACAAGGCTGACGGGCTTTACAAGGCGGCCAAGAGTACAAGGGAAGAAATAGAATTGTTGGTCAAGGAGTTGGCTCAAGCAGAATTGCTGTATTATGCGGCCAATCCTTCGGGTGATGTGCCGGGGGTGGTGACATCGAGTTTCATTCCCCGTGGTGCCGTCGGAGCTTTGGGACGTGTCACCGTGAATGGCATGGAAGAGAAGGACATCAAGTTGCAGGGCTATTGTTGGGCCACCCACAAAGAACCGACTTTGGCAGACAATTATGTGACCGAAGGGGAGCAAGTGTTGAACTATCCCGGTCTCATTTATATCATGGAACCTTTGGAACCGGCCACAGTATATTATGTACGTGCTTTTGCCATGACACAGGGTAATGCTGTGGGATACGGTGAAGTGCGCAAAATCATAACGCTTCCCATGGGGAACTGTACTTGGAGTTATGCCAACAATGGGGAACCGGCAGATAACGAACGGATTAGTAATGCGTGTCGCGAGGCGATGGATTACTACAACAAATGGACGAGCATACGGGATTATGGGATTACAGTGTCTTTTGGTGCCGGCACTCCGACGGCAGAATGTAGTTATGGGGGATGGATGTCGGTAGGACCTAACCCTGCATACCAACGCACTGGAACGGTAATGCATGAATCCAATCATGGTGTGGGAGTAGGTCAACACGGACGTTGGTGGTATGAAGAACTCAAGGCATCTACCAAGTGGCAGGGTTTGTATCCCACCAAAATGCCTAAAATCCAGTCCGGTGTATGGTGGCAAGGTGACTTGGCCAACCTTATTGTGGAGTTTTTGACCAACGGACAGGATTTGTGTAACGGTGATGGCATGCACATGGGGCCTTTCGGCATCAACGGAGCCGGTGCGGACAATGGCACGCGTTTGCTTTATATCGCCAATGCCTTGCAGACGTTTGGACTGGGGGTAGACGGCTTGCCTCCTTCCGGTGGTTCGCCCACTCCTTATTATATATTCGAGAGCGAGGATGATGTCAAATACTATATCACGAACGAAGATGAGGCTTACGGACGCGGAACGGCTTACCTGACAGAGAATGCGGACGGCACGTTGGCTTATCGTGCTGTTTCTACGGACGAATTGGTTGGTGACGATGCCTACGCCTGGTATCTTGTATTCCAACCCCAGACATGCTATTACTTGTTGCGCAATGCCAAGTCGGGTAAGTATTTTACTTTCAAAAGCGGTACCATCAAGACCGCCGAAGTGGCCGAACCCGGAGAGAATGAAAGTTTCCACCTGATGAGAGGCCGTGTTCCGGTTATTTTGGGAGCGGGTGAACATTCCATTAATACCAAGGGGTATTGGATATGCGAAGGCAAGCGTAGGATTGAGACTCCTCCGGCATTGCAGGCCGAGGCAGACGGAGAGATAAAGACGGCTTCTTCGCAGGATTTCAGTAATGCGGCAGCCAACCAACGTTGGGTCATCCTCACGGCCGACCAGTTGCGTTTGGTGGACGAAGGTAAAGTGGCTTTGAACCGTGAGAAGCTGCGCCGTTATGTGGCCGGTGCCAAGGAGATGATGGACGTTCCGCATCATGATGCCACGGACGATGCTTCCGGTAGCTTCACGGCCTTGACCCAAAAGATGGAAGCGGCAGTGGACAAGCTTACAACCGTAGAAGAACTGGATGGTGCCATCCGCGAGATGTACACGGGCATCACTTCGTTCATGACGAACACGGTGCTTGACAACCTGTCGGCCTACGACCTCTCTTTCCTGATTGACAATGCCGGTATGGAAAGCCTCGATGGTTGGGAATGCGCTCAAGCCGACGTGCTTCTTTTCACGAACGGGCTGTGCAATACTTCTTCGACGTTCGACATGTATCAGACGTTGAAACAAATGCCCAAAGGGGTGTATCGTGTCGGGGTACAGGGTTTTGAACGTCCGGGTGCCTATTCCCAAGTCGGTAAGGATTATGTTTCCGGCATTGACAACGTGGCCGCAGCTGTTTATTTATATAACAAGTCTTCCCTGATTAACAATATCATGGCAGGAGGACAAGAGAAAAAGTTGGGAACGGCTTCTCAGGTCTTGACGCAGGATTTGTATATCCCTAATAATGTGGCCGCAGCTGTCGATTATATGGAGGAACATCTTTACGACAATACGCTTGTCGTAGAAATCAAGAAAGATGTAGAAGACATGAAAGTGGGCTTGAAAAACACCAAGGTGGTTCCTTCCGACTGGATTGTGTTCGATAATTTTAGCCTTTTCTATTACGGAAGTAACGTGACCGAAGATGATGTGACCGGCATCAATGATGTGGAGGCAGACACGGTGGTTGAAGGAATGCAAGGAACCTATGACCTTTCGGGGCGTGCCATTTCGAATCCTACCCGTCCGGGAATTTACATTGTAAATGGTAAGAAGGTTGTGGTACATTGACGAGGGTAACAAGTACAAATATTCCGGGGATGCCAAGAACGGCATCCCCGGTTTTTAGTATTGGCAAAAAATGGATGCTTCTTATGGGGCTTTTTCTATTTCCATGGCCGCCCCGCCGGAAGCTTGCAATTCTAGTTTGAGGGACTGGCCGCCTTTGATGGTCTTTTGTCTGGTGGCAACCTTGGTACGTGTGTCCAAATCAGGGTCATCCTCGTAAAGTGTCACCACATACTTCTTTCCCCGTTGCAGGAACTCCGTGGGTAACGAGAGTGTCCGTGCGTCCATACCGTTCATGACTCCCACAAACCATTTTTGTCCGCTGCGCCGTGCGATGGCTACGTACTCACCGATTTGCCCGTCTATCGGGTAGGTCTCGTCCCATGTGGTCGGTACGTGTTTCCAGAAGTCCAGTTCCTTTTCGCCTCGGTAGAGTTGGGGCGTGTCGTACCAATAGAGGAAAGTGATGGGACTGTAATACACCACAGGCATGGCCAATTGGTGGCCGTGTGTGGCTTTTACCCGGTTGTTGAAGTAACAAGGCGTGTAGTCTGCCGGTCCGGCAAGGAAACGCGTGAAGGGCAAGGTGGTGTTGTGCCGTGCGTCGGGCATGGTTTCGTTACCGGCTATGCCTTCCTGGGTCATCAGGTTGGGCAGGGTGCGGCTCAATCCCGTGGGGCGGTACTCGTCATGTATGTCCACCATGATGCCATAATCCGCGCATTTGCGTACGGCGTTATGCAACCAGATGGTCCAGAACTGGTTGCCCACCTGTACGAAACCGAACTTGATGCCTTTGATGCCCCATTTTTTATAAAGGGGAAGTATGTCGTCTAATTGTTGGATCAGGGCGCGTTGGTTCACGTAAACCCATACGCCGATGCCTTTTGTGGCCGCATAGTCGCAAAGCGCTTTGAAATCCAGATCCTTACCTTCGGCCACTTTTGTGGCGTCACTGCTCATGAACATCTCCGGCCCATACCATCCGGCATCCAACTCTATGTATTGCAGGCCTCGTTCGGCTGCGAAATCCACAGCCGCTAGCGCGTCTTTTTGTTTTAACCCACAGCGGAATGCCTTGCCGGGTTTAATCCACGAAAGGTCTCCTTGCAGCGCGCAGGGATCGTTCAGGTTCAGGTAGATATGGTTGTGGGCAATCAAATCTACGGGGCGTTCTGCCGCCATGATGACGCGCCAAGGCGTATCGTAGGGCGAGATGACATCCGCGCAGTCATACATGTTGGCCGTGACGGTGTTCGGCCGGGAAGGGGAAAGTCCGAACTTGGTACGCACATAATCGCGCATGCGGGCTTCGCCCAAGGACACGGTCAATCCGTCCGGCAGCTTCATGGTCAAGGGGCGTTCGCTTTCTCCGTCCCATCCCTTTAGCGGCAGCAATGTGATGGGAGCCTGTGCCCACGGTTCATAGTAGGCCATGGTGCCTTCGGGCATGGCAAATTCGGTCAGTTCCTTGGTGATATGCAGGAACAGCCCGTTGGTGGTAACAGGGAAGTGGTAGCGGAAAGCCACACCTTCGTTGTAAGCCCTCACCTCCACGTTCATGAAATAAGTACGGGAACGGTCATACCCGTCCGGTGCTTTTTCCGAAGGGGCTTCTCCTTTCCTGAACTTGACACACAGGCTGCGGTAATGGTCAGGGATTTCTGCCCGTTCACCATATAAAGGTTTCCATGCCTCTTTGTGTTCGGCAGAATCCACCCCGATAAAAGTCAGGTTGTCGCCCCACTGCTTGCAATGGTCGTTAGGAATGCCTAATGCGCTTTCCAGTAATTTGTTTTCTATGTCTACTCCCAGACCTGATTTCCCTATAATCTTTTTTCCCTTATATGATAAGGTGTAAGACAGCCGGGTTGTACCGTCCGAATCATCTTGCGTGAAGGTGAACTCATAATTACGGTCGGGCGACCATAATTTGTAAGTGTGTGGCGAGGCCCATCCCGAGGTGGCCAACCACAACATGCACAAAGAAATGAATTGTTTTTTCATTGATGGTAAAATTTGATTTTTAAAACCTTGTTCATATCCTAATACGATTGGGAAAGGCAATTCACTTACGCCAAACTGATTTTTTTTCTTTTCGAGTCAGTATTTTGCGGTTTTCAATCGTATTAGGATATAGAAGCGTTTAATGATTTAGATATAAGATGAAAAAGTTTTTTGTTTGTGTGGGAGGACTTTTCCTCTCCTTTTCGCTGTATGCGCAGCAAGTCAAGCATCCGGCCTTGCTGTTTACAAAGGCGAGGGTGGAAGCGGCCAAGTCGAGGATGGAGTCGGATACCTGCATGGCCCGTTGTTGGGAGGACATCCGCAAGGTGGCCGACGGGGCTTTGAAAGGAAATAATTTCCGGAGGGCGGACTATCTATCTTTGGCTTACCTGATGACAGGCGACCAACGTTATGCCGACCGTTTGAAGTCCATTTTGCAATCGTTGACGAGTGCCAAGACATGGGGAAGCGAGGAAATGCTGTCGCGGAAGCCCGTATGGCGGTCCGATTTGGGGTTGTCCCACAAATGCCTGATGTCCGCCCTGGCGTATGATGCCATCTACGAGACCTTGTCCGGACAAGAAAGGAAGGATTTGGCTGAAAAGTTGCTTCGTCTCGGGTTGGAACCGGCTTTGGGCGACTGGGTATTGGAACCCACGCGTATCCATACCCTCAATTCCATGGGACATAACTGGTGGACCTCTTGCGTGTACAATGCGGGCATGTTGGCTTTGGCGTTGCAGAACGAGCTGCCACAGGCCCGCGAGTGGGCGGCAACCTTGAATGAGGTCATGCCCGAATGGTTCGGTTTTGCCGGGGACGTGTTGCAAAACAAGATGAAAACGTTCGACGAGTCCGGAGGCATGTACGAAAGCCTCAACTATGCCAACTTCGGCATACAGGAAGCTTTGCAGTACAGGATAGCCTGGCAGAACGCGTATCCCGGCCAGAAGGCTTCTCCCATACCGCAACTGGAAAAGCTGCCCGATTATTTCCTGCAAGTTTGTTATCCGCGTACGGGCATCCTTTACGACATCAATTTCGGTGACAGTCATAAGAATGTGACGGCAGAGTCGAGCATGATGCTCTTGTATGCCTTGGGGATACAGCGTCCGGACATGTTATGGTACTTCAACCAAGTACAGGACGGGCAACATCGTGACGGTTATTTCCGTAACCGCCCCATGGGGTTCCTGTACATGCCGGACGCGCGGAAGGCACCCGGAACGCCGGATTTGCCGACCTCATGGCTGCTGAAAGATTTCGGATGGGCCATGATGCGCGATTCATGGAAAAAGGATGCCACGATGTTGGCCGTCAAGAGCGGGCATACCTGGAACCACTCGCATGCCGATGCCAATTCGCTCATACTCTTCCATAAAGGCGTGGACATCCTCAAGGATGCCGGGAATTGCAGCTATCCCAATCCGGAATACCGGGGATATTTCTTCCAAAGCGATGCGCACAACGTGGTGCTTTTCAATGGCGAAGGGCAGTCGCGGGAACAGCAGTATGAAGGCTCTTATCTGCGCGGTAGCCTGCACCATCTGATGGATAACGGGCAGGTGAAATATGTGTTGGCCAACGGTACGGGGCCGATGGCGGACAAGTTCAGCCGGAATTTCCGCCATTTCCTTTGGATGGATAAGGTCATTTACGTGATAGACGACATCAAGGCACATCATGCCGGGCACTTCGAATGGTTGTGGCATTATAGCGGAAAAGCCGTGAAGCGGGGGCCGGACTTGACCGTCACGTCGGATAGTGCGTCTGTCATCATCCGTCCGCTTTATCCCCGTCTGCTGGCCTTGTCCGATTTCGTGCATGACTATCCGGAAGATTTGTATTGGGAAGTGAAGACCGGACCGACGGAAGACTTGAAAGGCAAAGAGGAGTATTATTCATTCCATTTGCCCGGTGAGCATAAACGCATCAAAGGGTTGACCGCCATCATCCTGAAAGACCATCCCGGAGACAAAGACCTGCCTTATATGGAGAAACGCGAAGGCAAGGACTGGATAGGGCTGCGGGTGCGTCGCGGTGGTAAAGTGACCGACATGTATATCAACCAACAGGCCGACGGCAGGTTGATGCACAATAATTCATGGATTGAGGCCGACGGGTGGACCACGGATGCCTATATGTTCACCGTGACGTATGACGAAGGGGCAGACCCGTCTACGGCCGGGGACATCTTCGTTTGCTATGGCAGTGCCCTGCGTCGGGGCGGCGTTTCTTATTATTCTTCCTTGTCGAAGCTGTTCGTGATGCAGCATGCCGAAGGCAAGGAGTTGGATGTGCACGTACAAGGACAGCCCTACGTGCGGGCTGTTTTCCATGCAGGCTCGCGTCCTTCATCCTTGCGGGTGAACGGACATGCAGAAAAGGTGGTCTATGAGGATGGAAATGTGATATTGAAGAAACAGGTTAAATCATAAAAAACATAGATAGATGAAACAAAGAAAATGGTTATGTAGTTTGTTGTGTGCCTGTGCCACTATGGCTTGCGCCCAATCCGTTTATCCCGGCATATACGGGGACAAATTCAAGGAAGGGGTGAAAGTGCCGCTTGCTGCGGAGAGTTTTGAATTGCAGGACGTAAGGTTGTTGCCGGGGCGTTTCCGCGACAATATGATGCGGGATTCCGTTTGGATGGTGTCTATTGGTGTGGACCGCCTGCTACATGGTTTCCGGACCACGGCCGGTGTCTTTGCGGGGCGAGAGGGCGGTTACGCGACCGTGAAGAAGTTGGGCGGATGGGAGTCCCTGGACTGCGAGTTGCGGGGACATACCACGGGGCATCTCCTCTCGGCCCTGTCATTGATGTATGCCGCGACGGGAAGCGAGGTTTTCAAACTGAAGGGCGACAGTCTTGTGGCCGGCTTGGCAGAGGTGCAGGCTGCCTTTGGGAACGGTTACCTGAGTGCGTATCCGGAAGAGTTGATAAACCGTAATATCCGTGCCACAAGTGTTTGGGCACCGTGGTACACTTTGCACAAAATATTTTCCGGGCTGATAGACCAATATCTTTATGCCGGCAACACGCAGGCTTTGGAGGTGGTGAGAAAGATGGGCGACTGGGCCTATGCGAAACTCAACCCCCTTTCGGAAGAGACGCGCCGCAAGATGATACGGAATGAGTTCGGAGGTGTCAACGAGTCGTTTTACAACCTTTATGCCTTGACGGGCGACGAACGTTACAAATGGTTGGCCGGTTTCTTCTACCACAACGAGGTCATCGACCCATTGAAGGCGCAAAAGGACGATTTGGGCACGAAGCACACGAACACGTTCATCCCGAAAGTGTTGGCCGAGGCCCGGAATTATGAACTGACCGGCGATATGGACAGCAAGGCCCTGAGCGAGTTTTTCTGGCATACGATGATTGACCGCCATACGTTTGCGCCGGGTTGCAGCAGCGACAAGGAACATTATTTTCCCACGGACAAGTTCACCGCGCATATCAGCGGTTATACAGGCGAGACCTGTTGCACATACAACATGCTGAAACTGAGCCGCCACTTGTTCTGTTGGGATGCCTCGCCCGAGGTGGCCGATTATTACGAACGTGCCTTGTACAACCACATCCTCGGCCAACAGGACCCTGCATCGGGGATGGTGGCCTATTTCCTTCCTTTGCAGACGGGTACGCACCGGGTGTACAGCACGCCCGAGAATTCGTTTTGGTGCTGTGTGGGCAGCGGGTTCGAGAACCACGCCAAGTATGCCGAAGCCATTTATTATCATGACCGGGACGGCATCTTCGTGAATCTGTTTATCCCTTCCGAAGTGAAATGGCGGGAAAAGGGACTGGTCTTGCGGCAGGATACCCGTTTCCCCGAAGAGGGCAAGGTGACGTTCACGGTCGGGTTGGACGAGCCGAAGCAGTTGACGGTAAGGCTCCGTTATCCGTCATGGAGCAGTGAGGTCAGCGTGAAAGTCAACGGCAAGAAAGTGAAAGTGCGGCAAAAGCCCGGCTCGTATATCCTCCTGTCGCGCCGTTGGAAGGATGGCGACCGTATAGAAGCGGATTATGCCATGGGGCTGCGTCTGGAGCGTACACCGGACGGGACGGAGCGAGGGGCTTTGCTTTACGGGCCGGTGGTACTGGCCGGTGAATTGGGGACGGAAGGCATGCAAGCGCCTGCACCGTATTCCGATCCGGCGAAGTACAATGATTATTATTCGTACGACTATCATATTCCCGAGGGGCTGCCCTGTGCGTTGCGTTGGGACGAGAAGCATCCCGGCAACGTGTTGCAACGCAAGGGAAAGGCTTTGACGTTCGTCACGCCCGACGGCGTGGAGGTCAAGCCCTTGTACGATGTCCATCGCCAACGTTACGTGGTTTATTGGGATTTGCGTTGACACCTATCTCCCGTGTCAGGGCTGTACCGATGAAAACAGAAAGCCATTCTTGCCGTGCCGGGGGCAGGAATGGCTTTCGTCTTGTTTTATTTTTTTATCGTGTGGGAGGCCGACCGTCCGGCTTTTACTTTCACCTTGTCTTTCCATTTGAGGAAAGCGTTGTCGCCCAAAGGTTTCTTCGCTGATTCGCTGTCTTCTGCCACGAGGGTGACTTCCGCATCGTATGCCGTGGGGTTGGTGAGGCGGAGGACAAGCCGTTTGGTGTCGTTTTTCACCACCTGTGCCTCCACGTGGTCGAACACGTAGAACCGGCCGAGGTCGGTGCGGACATATATGCCCGGTATTTCCAAAGCCATCAACGCCCCGTTCGTCTCGTTCCATCCCGTCTCCCATCCGTCGGCCCGCGAACCGCGCCGGTCGGAGTCGCAGTAAGTGAGGCGTTCCGTGATTTTGCCGTTGGGTTGGATGCCCTCTGCATGCGCATGGATGATGTCGCGCAGGAGTTCGGCATACAACGTGTCGCCCGTGGCGCGGTAGAGTTTGAACAGCGCGTCGCCCGACTGTGTGCAGAATCCCGGTGCGCCGTGTTTGTTTTGTGTGCTGGCCCATACGGCACCTGTCAGGTTGGCTCCCAACTGGGCCAATGGCGTGTCGTCGGGCAGGCGGTAGTCGAACGAGACTGTCCACGAAGCGCATAAATGAGCCAGGTCTTGGGCTTGTCGCAGGTAACCGGATTTTCCGGTCTTTTCGTATAGGGTCGTCAAGGAGGTCATCAGGGCTGCGGCGGTTTCGGAATCGGAGTTCTGTAGGATGTCCCCGCATCCGCCCGAAGTGAAGCCCGTGATGGCAAACTGGCGGTAGAGGTCGGATGCAGCCTGTTCGGCCACTTCCAAGTACTCCGGGCGGCTGAAGTATTCCGCAGCCAAAGCCAGGCCACCCACGGCCATTGCCCCGCTCGTGGTGTTGAACACGGCCACTTTTCCTGTTTCCACGTGCAGGTAGTTCCCCCACGTGCCTTCTTCCTTCCACGTGCGTACGAAAGCGTCGGCCAGTTTGCGCACGGCATCTTCCCACTCGGGCCGGATGCGGTCGCTTTTGCCCATCCGCTTCATCAGGTCGAACTGTTTCACCATCCAATAGAGCACGTCGGCATTGCGGCGCGTCACCGCCACGCCCGGCACTACGGCGGCGGCATCGCGGTTGAGCACCGTGCCGTCCGGTTGCAGGATGTCATAGTAATAACCGCTTTTCCCTTTGGCACGGGGCAGGGCGAAGTCGAACGTGCGGGCCACGCGGCGCAGGTGTTCGTCGTCGCCGAGCGCAAGCATGGGATAGGTGTTGATGAGTCCGCCAATCCATCCGTACGACATCCAGTCGGCGGTTTCGGGGCGGTAGAACTCCACGCTGTCTTTTTGGAAATAGCGTGCGTCGATGTTCCGGTCCATGATGGACAACACTTCGCTCATCGGCACGAGGTGGCGTGGGGCGGCGCATCGGATATGGCGTTTGCGCTCGTGCATGAAGTGGCCGAGCAGTTGCGGCACGTCATGGCAGGGATAGCTGAGGCGGGTCACGCGGATGGTGATTTCGTCTCCCTTGCGTATCGCGAGGCCGCGGTCCGGACTGGGGCTGAAGCCGATGAACTCCGGCTTTTTCTCCCTCACGCCCGGCGCACTGACGACGAACGAGGCCATGCTGCGGTCCGGAGCCTCTTCCACTATCAGCGCGTGGTCTATGGTTTGTCCGTCGCGTTCGATTCCCTGGTCGGTCAGGAGGAGCACGCCTTCTTGCTTTTGCCGGTCGAGGAATGCGATGACCGGAGTGGCAGCGTTGCATACGCTCACCTCCAAACGGGAGGGGCTGCCGAAGTCGGGCGAAAGCTGCGGGATGGGGTTGGAGGTCAGGGCCAGGTCCGGACGGTCATAATCCGACGGGTCGAGACCCGTGGCGTAATTGCGGTTCACGATGCGTTGGCGGTTGCCGTTGTAGACGGAGGCCGGAATCATCACGTAATTGTCGCTCGTCCAACGGTAGCGGTCGAAAGCCACGGCCACACCGGATTCGGGCATGTCTTTTAAAGCCTTGAAGCGGAACGTGAACAGTTCGCCGTCCTGCACCTTTTGTTTTTCCGTGCGGACTTCCCAATCAGTATTTGTGCCGTCTATGGGGGTGCGGCCAACTAACCGTTCCTTGTCGTAACGGCATCCCAATAACCTGTATTCGTGGTTTTCCTCCGGCACGTCCGGAAGCCATTTCTGTGCTTGCAGGCACAACGGGCAGAGCAAGAGGCAGCCCGTCAAAAGTTTCTGTTTGGTCATCATCGGATGGATTTGAAATGAGAATCGTGTTTTCGGTTGCAAATTTATCATATTTCCTCTCTCCTTCCAAAAATACTGAAAGATAGTTTTGCCTGTATGGAATGGCTTCCCTTGAGGGTATGGTGCTGATAAAATGTCAATCCAAAGCCTTTGGGTTGAGCTGTTAAATGCCATAAATAGAAACGAAATGTTAATAGGACACCGGATGAAATGTTTCTATGCCGCATTTCTTTCATTTTTTTACGCTTTTTTGCTTGCCGCTTTCAGCCAAATGATTTTTCATTCGGCTGAAAGCGATATTTTTTTCTGCGCAGAAAAAAATAAAAAACTCCTCCGGGGGTGGAAAAGACGGTTGGTTTTGTGGAATCGGGGAGGGGAAAATGGCGTTTTTTTCTCTATCTGGTGATGGGAGCCGTGCAAAAATATAATGGCAAAAAGTCAGCACATTCAGGAAAAGGGGAGACGGTGATACGGTGTCTTCCGTATTTTCTTGTTGGGGGTGTGGTTTTAAGTCAGCGAAACGTCGTATTTCATGTCTTCCTGTTCGTAGGGAATGGCGTAAGAATGCTTTCTTCGGAGGCGTTTGCAGCTTTGCCTTTAAATGGCGGGTTCTTGCACGCTTTGTTTTAACGTTTTGACAGAGTGTCATCCATGCGTGCCTTCCGGGGCTATCTTTCATTTGCAGAAGAGTGATTTGTCTGTTTTGGGGGTATGAAGAGAGAAAGCCGGGGAAAGGGGGTAAGGACAAAAAAGAACATTTATATGGAACGGTTTCGGAAAGTTTTGTCTATCTTCGCGCAGACAAGCGTTTTTTCCGTTACGGGATATCTTGTGGGACATGGACGAAAATATGGTGTAATCAAAAAAAGAAGAATAATGCTTTTGAAGAAGAAACTGTTTTTATGGGTGATAGTGTGTTGTGTCAGACTTTCTGCCTCGGCCGTCGGGCTTTCGGCTTATGCACTTCTGTGCGAGCAAATGGAAAATCCGGTAGGGATGGATTGTCTTCATCCACGTTTCAGCTGGAAGTTAAAGGCTTCCGAAAGGAATTGTTTCCAAAAGTCTTATCGTATTTTGGTGGCTTCTTCTCCCGATCTTTTGGATAAGGGAAAGGCGGATATCTGGGACAGTGGAAATGTGGTTAGTGGCAATTCCGTTCTTGTGCCTTATGGTGGAAAGGCGTTAGAGGCCGCACGGACTTATTATTGGAAAGTACGTGTGAAAGACAAAGGAGGGAATGTTTCCCCTTGGAGTGCCGTACAGCATTTCACGACAGGGTTGTTTGCAGGAAAGGATTGGGAAGATTCCGAATGGATTGCCTTTGAACCAGACGGAGATATATTGGTTCCGGCATTGTCGGCACCTTCCGACCGTTGGACTTTGGGGAACAAACCGGTCGGGAGACATGTTTTGCCTATGTTCCGTAAGAATTTTCATGTGAAGGAGAACCCTGTAGAGAAAGCAGTGGCTTATGTGTCGGGGCTGGGGCATTTTGACTTTTTCCTGAATGGGGAAAAGGTTGGAGACCATTTCCTTGATCCGGGATGGACAAAATATGATAAAGAAGCATTGTATGTGGCGTTTGATGTGACAAAGTTGTTGCGTGAGGGGGAGAACGCGATTGGGGTAATGTTGGGAAATGGTTTTTATAATATTCCTAACGAACGTTATTATAAGCTTACTGGTTCTTTCGGTAGTCCGAAACTACGGATGAAACTTTTCGTGTATTATGCAGACGGGACGAAACAGTCAATCTGTACGGATGAGACGTGGAAAGTTGCGGAGAGTCCGATCGTTTTTTCAAGTATATTTGGGGGAGAAGACTATGACGCTCGAAAAAAGCAAGAAGGTTGGTGCGAACCAGGGTTTGATGACCATGCATGGAAGGAAGCGTTGACCGTAAAAAGCGATGTTGTGCTTCGTGCTCAGTCCGGTACACACTTAGGGGTGCGTAACATTCTTCCGGTTGTTACCCGTTACAAAAATTCGCAAGGTTTTTGGGTCTATGATTTTGGGCAAAATTTTTCCGGTATTGTGCGTTTACGGGTGAAAGGCAAGTGTGGAAGTGAAGTGTTGCTCCGTCCTGCAGAGTTATTGAATGCGGACAGTACGGCCAACCAAAGTGCAAGCGGTGATCCTTTTTATTTTAAATATATTTTGGCCGGTACTGGACAAGTAGAAGGGTGGCAGCCGCAGTTCACTTATTATGGTTTTCGTTATATACAAGTGGAAGGGGCTGTGCCGGAGGGGGTAGACAACCCCGAGGAGTTGCCTGAAATTGTGGGTATAGAAGGGGTGCATACTTGTAACCAAGCGGAAGAAAACGGAACTTTTGTTTGTTCTAACCCGATGTTTAATAAGATATATAATTTAATAGACTGGGCCATGCGTAGCAATATGGCCAGTGTTTTGACCGACTGCCCACATCGTGAGAAACTAGGGTGGCAAGAAGAAGCGCATCTGATGCAATATTCCTTGCAGTACCGTTATAATTTGTCTTCACTTTATCCCAAAATTCTGAACGACCTTGCGGCTTCACAACTCGATAACGGGGCTGTGCCGAGTATATCTCCTGAGTATGTGCGTTTTGCCGGAGGATTTGAAGATTCTCCTGAATGGGGAAGTTCGTTGGTGGTTTGTCCGTGGTATGTTTTTCTGTGGTATGGTGACAGGCGTTTGTTAGAAGAAAATTATCCCCGCATGAAAAAGTATGTGGAATATCTTGGGACGAGAGCGGATAATCATATTGTTGCTTATGGTTTGGGAGATTGGTATGATTTGGGACCCAATGCTCCCGGTTATGCCCAACTTACTTCCAATGGGGTGACGGCCACAGCTATGTATTATTACGATACGGTGATTTTACAAAAGGTCGCTACGGAACTGGGGTATGATGAAGATGTTTCTTATTATTCGTCTTTGGCAGACAGCATCAAATTGGCTTATAACCGAAAATATTATCATCAGGAAGAAGGTTATTATGACCGGAATAGCCAAACTGCCAATGCTGTCAGTTTGTTTATGGGGCTAGTGGAAGACAGTGAGCGTAGCCGGGTTACGGAAAATTTGGTGCGGGATATTCGCCAGAGAGGCAATGCGCTGACGGCTGGTGATGTGGGGTATCGTTATGTGTTACGGGCATTGGAAGATGCCGGACGAACGGATGTAATTTTCGAGATGAATAACCGGTATGATGTGCCGGGTTACGGTTGGCAGTTGGCCCATGGTGCCACGGCGCTGACCGAATCATGGCAGGCGTATGGTTTTGTATCCAACAATCATTTTATGTTGGGGCATCTGATGGAGTGGTTTTTCAGTGGAGTGGGAGGCATACGGATGCAAAATGATGCGGTGGCATTCAACCGCATATTGATCCGTCCTCAGGTGGTAGGAGATATTTCTTCGGCGACTACATCTTATGAGTCTTCTTATGGCCGGGTGACTTGTGATTGGAAGGTGAAAGGTCGAGATTATTATCTTCGTGTACAGGTTCCGGCCAATACGGAGGCGGAAGTTTTCCTTCCGGCAAAAAAGATTCAACAGGTGACGGATTATGGAGTGCCGTTGACAGATCGTAAGGAAATGGATTGTCGTATAAAGGACGATGGCTTGTGGGTGAAAATTGGTTCCGGAAATTATTTTTTCAGAGTGGAAAACTTCATTTTCCCAAACTGATTTAGAGGAATAAATATCAGTTTTTTGATGTGGTGTTACATGTTTTTTTGCTCATGTAACATCACATGTTTTTTTGTATGTCTTTCTTCGTTGAAATGTTTGGAATACTTTATTTTTGTAGGGTATATTTGGTAATACACTTAAACGAAAAAACAGAAAAACATGAATGTATCGCATCAACAAGTTGCAGGAATGACCCGTTATCGTTGGGTCGTGTGTTCCATGTTGTTTCTGGCTACGGCCATCAACTACATGGACCGTCAGGTTTTATCGCTGACGTGGAAGGATTTTATTGCGCCTGAATTCGGGTGGAACGACACGGACTATGGGCTTATCACGGGGTGTTTCTCCATTGTGTACGCCATAGCCATGTTGGTCGTCGGCAAGTTTATCGACAAGGTAGGTGCGCGGCGCGGTTATTTGTGGGCCATAGGGCTGTGGTCGGCCGGGGCGTGCCTCCATGCCTTTTGCGGGATTGCCACTAACGGGCTGTTGGGTGGCGAGTGGCTGACGGATTTCGCGGGGGCGCGGCAGAACCTGGCTACGTTGCAGACGGTGGGGGACGGTGTGTGGACCGTGGCCACTGTCAGCGTCTGGCTTTTTTTGGCAGCCCGCTGCGTGTTGGCCATTGGCGAATCCGGAAATTTTCCGGCAGCCATCAAGATTACGGCAGAGTATTTTCCGAAAAAGGACCGTGGGTTCGCTACCAGTGTGTTCAACAGCGGGGCACAGATAGGAGCCTTGCTTGCTCCTTTCGTCATACCTTTGCTGGCTCGTTGTTGGGGTTGGGAGATGTCCTTCCTCTTGGTGGGTGCCGTGGGCTTCGTCTGGATGGGCGTTTGGGTGTATGTGTATGATGCGCCGCAGAAAAGCAAGCGTGTCAATGCTGCGGAACTGGCCTACATTGAGCAGGATTCCGCCGCCGATGCTTCTTTAGCCGAAGGTACGGATGAGGCTAGTCCGACGAGGGGTATCAGCATTTGGAAGTGCCTGACTTATCGCCAGACATGGGCTGTCGTGGCCGGACGTTTCCTGCCCGATGGCGTGTGGTGGTTCTTCCTCTTTTGGGCACCGGCTTACGTGCATGATGTCTACGGATACAGTTCGGACTCCACGACGGGCATGTTACTCATTTTCACCCTCTATCTGATTTCGATGCTTTCCATCGTGGGGGGCTATTTGCCCACATGGTTCGTGGGGCACAAGGGTATGAACCCTTATGCCGGACGCATGCGCGCCATGCTTATTTATGCCTTCTTTCCCCTTATCGGCTTGGTGGCCCAGCCTTTGGGGAGTTGGTCGTATTGGTTTCCCATCGTGATAATCGGCATCATCGGGGCGGCGCATCAGAGTTGGAGCGCGAATGTCTATTCCGTGGTGGGCGACATGTTTCCCAAATCCGCCGTGGCCACAGTGACGGGTATTGGTGGTATGTCGGGCGGTATCGGTTGTTTGCTGTTCAACATGTGTTCCGGTATGTTGTTTACCTATTCCAAGGAAACGCAGATGGAGTTTTTAGGCTTCCGGGGTATCGAAGCCGGTTATATGATAGTATTTATGGTGGCGTCGTTAGGGTATCTGTTGAGTTGGGTCATCATCAAACTCTTGGTGCCGCGCTACCAGTTGATTAAAGAATAGGAGACAAGAAACATGAAACCATTTATGGACAAGGATTTCCTGCTCGGGACGGATACCGCGCGGGAGCTTTATCACGGGCATGCCGAACGTTTGCCTGTCATTGATTACCATTGCCATCTCGACCCACGGATGGTGGCGGAGGACTACCGCTTCCGTTCCATTACGGAATTGTGGTTGGGGGGAGACCATTACAAGTGGCGTGCCATGCGCACTAACGGGGTGGACGAACGTTACATTACGGGCGATGCTTCCGATTGGGAAAAGTTTGAAAAATGGGCGGAGACAGTACCCTATACCTTGCGCAACCCGTTGTACCACTGGACGCATCTGGAACTGCGCACGGCTTTCGGCATCGACAAATTGTTGAACCCCTCAACGGCTCGCGAGATTTACGAAGAATGCAACGAGAAACTGGCACAACCTGGGTTTTCCGCACGTGGGCTGATGCGGCATTACCATGTGGAAACAGTATGCACCACCGATGACCCGGTGGACAGTTTGGAATACCATATCGCCGCGAAAGCGAGCGGTTTTGAGATCCGGATGCTCCCGACGTGGCGACCGGACAAAGCGATGGCCGTGGAGAGTCCCTCGTCATTCCGCGACTATGTGGGGCGGTTGGAGCAAGTTTCCGGGCAGACCATTTCCTGTTATGCCGATTTTGTCGGAGCATTGGAAGCACGTCATGACTTCTTTGCCGCACAAGGCTGCCGTCTTTCAGACCACGGGCTGTCGGAATTCTATGCAGAAGATTATGTGGAAAACGACATTAAGCGGTTGTTTGACAAGGTATATGGCGGTACGCCTTTGGACGGTGCGGAATGTGCCCGTTTCAAGTCGGCCATGTTGGTGGAGTTTGCCCGGATGGATGCCGAAAAGGGATGGACACAACAATTCCATTACGGGACGATACGCAATGCCAACAGTCGGATGATGCGTCTCGTGGGGCCGGATACGGGTTTCGATTCCATCGGCGAGTTCAATACCGCCCTCTCCATGGCACGGTTCCTTGACCGCTTGGACAGCCGTGGCATCCTCCCCCGAACCATCCTCTACAACCTGAACCCGGCGGCCAACGAGATGGTGGCCACGATGATTGGTAATTTCCAGGACGGGAGCGTGCCGGGCAAGATACAGTTCGGTTCGGGATGGTGGTTCAACGACCAGAAGGACGGGATGGAGCGGCAGATGAACGCCCTTTCCGTGCTCGGCCTGTTGAGCCGTTTTGTAGGGATGCTGACCGACTCGCGGTCGTTCCTTTCCTACCCGCGCCATGAATACTTCCGCCGTACGCTCTGTAACCTTTTGGGGCGTGACGTGGAGAAGGGCGAGATGCCCGTAGGCGAAATGCCGCGCATCCGGCAGATGGTGGAAGACATCTGCTATTACAATGCCAAAAACTATTTTAGGTTCTAAAGAAAAGAAGATATGGAAAAAACTTGGAGATGGTTCGGGAAGAAAGACAAAATCACGTTGTCCATGTTGCGCCAGATTGGCGTGGAAGGTATCGTGACGGCTTTGCATGACATCCCGAACGGGGAAATCTGGCCTTACGAGGCAGTGGCGGAAATGCGGGACTATGTCGCAGCGGCCGGTCTGCGTTGGTCGGTGGTGGAAAGCCTTCCGGTGAGTGAAAGCATCAAGTATGGCGGTCCTGACCGTGACCGTCTGATAGAGAACTATATCGTGAGCTTGGCCAATTTGGGCAAGGCCGGTATCAAGACGGTGTGCTACAACTTCATGCCCGTGCTCGACTGGGCGCGTACCGACTTGGAACATCCGAATGCGGACGGCACGTCGTCGCTTTATTTCGACCGTGCGGATTTCGCCTATTTCGATTGTTGCATCCTGAAGCGAGAAGGGGCGGAAACCGATTACGGGGCAGACATCATGGAACAGGTGGAACGGAAGAAAGCTGTGATGACACCGGAGGATGACCATAAACTGGTGGAAAACATCATCATCAAGACGCAGGGGTTCGTGAACGGCAATATCAAGGAAGACGATGAGAAGCCGGTGGAAATCTTCCGCGAGCTGCTCGGCCTGTATAAAGGCATAGACCGTGATGCCTTGCGCGAGAACATGCGTTATTTCCTCTCCGCCGTCATGCCGGTATGCGAGCAATACGGGGTGGACATGTGCGTGCATCCCGACGATCCTCCCTTGCAGATACTGGGGTTGCCGCGCATCGTGACGTGCGACGAGGACATCGCTTGGTTCCTGAACGCTGTGGACAACCCGCACAACGGGTTGACGTTCTGCGCCGGTTCGTTGAGTGCCGGAGCGCACAATAATGTGCCGGAACTGGCACGCAAGTATGCCTCGCGAACGAAATTCGTGCATCTGCGCAGCACGGACGTGCTGCCCGGCGGCAATTTCAAGGAAGCTTCCCATCTGGCCGGACGTGCGGGCATCATTGATTTGGTACGCACGTTCCAAAAGGAGAATCCTTCCTTGCCGATGAGGGTAGACCATGCTCCTCTGATGTTGGGCGACGAGAAGATGGGGTACAATGCCGGTTACTCTTTCCACGGGCGCATGTTGGCCCTTGGGCAGATGGAAGGGGTTATGGCAGTAGTGAACCGTGAGATAGCGGAAGGAAAAATTTGAAAATGGATAAAGGTTAAAAATAAACGGACATGAAGAATTTATTTGATATTCAAGGACAAGTGGTGGTCGTTACCGGCGGTACGGGTGTGCTAGGCCGGGAAATCGGGGAGTACCTTGCCCTGCAAGGTGCCAAGGTGGTACTGATGGGGCGTAATGAAGAGACCGGCAAACAGATAGCGGATGATATTTGCGGAAAAGGCGGCGAGGTGATGTTTCTGAAAACGGATGTGATGAATCCGGTCGTAGTGGAGCAGAACCTGCAAGACGTGTTGTCGGCCTACGGCAAGGTGGATGCCTTGCTCAATGCGGCGGGCGGCAACATGCCGGGTGCCACCATTGCGCCGACCGGGACATTCTTCGACCTCAAGGTGGAAGAGTTCGAACGGGTGTTGAATGTAAACCTTACGGGAACGGTCATCCCCACGCAGATATTCCTCCGCCCGATGGTGGAGGCAGGAAAGGGCGCGATTGTCAATTTCAGTTCCATGGCGGCTTTCCGTCCCATGACCCGCGTGTGCGGTTATGCGGCAGCCAAAGCGGGCATTTCCAACTTCACGGCCTTCTTGGCCAATGAAGTAGCCACGAAATTCACTTCCGGCATCCGTGTGAACGCCATCGCGCCGGGCTTCTTCCTGACGAACCAGAACCGTGCGCTGCTTACCAACCCCGACGGTAGCCTGACACCGCGCGGCGAGGATGTCATCCGCCAGACACCGTTCAAACGTTTCGGCCGTCCCGAAGAGCTTTGCGGCACGATACACTATCTCATCAGCGATGCCTCGGCCTTCGTTACCGGGACGGTGGCCGTGGTGGATGGGGGCTTCAATGCCTTTGCCATGTGACGGTTCTTCTTCCGATTCGCCCTGCTTGGAGACAGGGCGGATTGGAAGGGGTTGTGCCATCAATACTTGTGGTTAGGAGGAACTGCTGTGAGGAAGGGGAATGCCACAACCTTGCGTATAAGTTGATTGTTAATTAAATAATACAGTATTATGAGAAAAATTATGTTTCTCGCGTCTGTGGTGTGTTGGATTGCTTGCAGTGATACAGAAGACGAGGATAAGGAAACAATGTGTCCTGATAGTGAGGACATAAATAAGATTGAGATAGTGAAGGAAATGTTGTCAGCTACAGATTCTTCTTTCTTCGCTTCTTTATTACCTTTATTGGAACGGGATCGAGTGATACGCCTTGACAGCCGTGACGATTTGTCCGCATGTTTACCGGACACGTTGCCAGTGCCTGAGGATTTGGATTTCGAACGGTATACTTATTTGTTGGGGAGCGCGGAACTTCATTCTCCCTCATATTATGTGGAACGTGACACGTTGGTGGAAGTTGGTGGGTGCTTCGAATACTTATTTGACTACTTTTATTCCCCTGCCGATACTTCTTCCGTCCGTTTGATTTGTGGGAAATATGCCAAACTTCCGGCATCGTGCGGTGTGTCGCTTTCGGTGAGGAGCGAACGTGGTTTGGGATTGATATACACTACGAATGTTTTAAAGAGTGGTTTGTCGACTCCCGAACTTGATATGGAAGACAAGGAATTTGCTTTGATACGTATGATACCGGATTTCTTAAAGTATGTGACGTGGCCTGAAGCTTGGGACTATACATTCTTTTATACGGTGGATTACAGCCGTTATTCTGTGATACTTTGGAAATACACTGTAGAAAGTGGTGTGGGGGTGAAAGGTTTTAAAGTGGAACTTGTTCCCTTGTCGCCAACCTTGTACCGCTATGAGGTCACACACGAGTTCTATCCGTCTTTGATTGGTGAGAAAACTACTGCTTATATGGCTTCCGTCATAGACAAGGTTCCTGATAGTGTCACGATAGACTATGTTTTTAATGAAATAAAACCGTGGTGAATTGTAATGGGTATGCGTACTTCAGTTGGTGGCAGTCACCATGGGCCGTAGAATAGCGGGTGGACATCGTGGAATTTGTCTGCAATGAGTTGGCCGTTGGTGTAGAGATGTGTCGCACCGTTACGGTGTACAATGTCAAACAAGTGTCCGCTGCATTCATTCGGGATGTCAACGGTATTTCATTACCCGCTTTTTTATCTTGTAATGTAGAATTGCAGAAACGCTTGTGGCAAATATATGGATAATTTTTGGCCATGCAAAAGAACCCTCCACAAAAGATGTCTCTATGAAAGACAAATCCGCGTGGAGGGTGCTAAAAGAAGTGTGTGGAATATTTACTTGCTATTTTTCATTAAGGCATGGATGCGTCTGGCTTCAGCTTCGGGATAATAATAAACTTCCGTGGCCGGATGGAAAATATAGTTTTCGTATTTCAATAACTGTAACCGGGCAAACTTCTTATCTTCCGACATGAGGATATCCAGTCTGACTGTAGTATTGTCCACCGGAGCTACAGGAATGCATTCGGGAACCCCATTAGCTTCAATGACATGTTGCAATGTATCAAAATATTCCGGAGAATAGTATAGATGGTATTCTTTAATTGTACTGCCGGTAGGAGCATATACGGTTCTGGAGGCATGGCTCAAAATCCGTATCATGCCATAAATGGCCATACTTCCTCCACACGCCATGAAAACGAGCGAAAGGATATTGCTGTCTGTAGTGTGCATCGTAAGGGTAAGCGATACCATGAAAACGCCTATTGTTATAAGTATGCCGGATGAGACAGCGTTACGTGAGTTGAATCTTTTTTGGATATCCTGTTCGTTAGGACGTTGGGCTATAGCTTGATTTTCCATATCTTTTTAATTATAAAATAAAACATAATGAGATAATACACTATTATTCCGGCAAAATGAACCTTTGCCAGTCTGTCTATAAATCGGATAAGGAAATCTCGCTAAATGAGTAGGCGGCATAAAGCGAACACATAGTATTCGCATGAAGGTTGGCAGTAGAATGGGGCTGCCGTTTCGAATTGTTTGCCATTGGTGCTCATTCCGCATAGTGCAGATAATCGTTTTTGGGTGCGGAATGGCAGGTATTGCAAAGCCTGTAAATGGAAATTTTGCAGAGAACGTGTAGGTTGGGCTGTCAATACCCGTGCCCATACGATTTCCGGTGAAATTTCCCCATCGAATAAGACTTGTGACTTTACCGTGTGTAACTCTTGCTGTTTGTGTACATTTTCGGCATATACTTTTTTACTTTCCGAGTGTTGTTCACGGAAAGCGTTCGTATTGGCAGAAATTAGAAATGTAATGGCTGCAAATAGGAATGACAGTATGATTTTTTGAAAATGCTTCATTAATAGTACAAAGATACGCACTCTTTTGTCTTTTGAACAAAAGAGTGGAATCCTTTTAACTTAATTTATGTAGCTGTTGGAGTATAAACACCTCTGTTTATATCCACATCCTGATGCGCCGCATGGCTTCGATGCAGTCTTCGCGCTCGCCGAAAGCCGTGAGGCGGAGGTAGCCTTCACCGTTGGGGCCGAAGCCTACGCCCGGTGTGCCGACTACGTTTACTTCGTATAGCAGTTGCTCGAAAAAACGCCAGGAACCCGTGTTATCGGGTGTTTTCAGCCAAATGTAGGGCGCATTGACTCCGCCATAGACCTTGAATCCGGCAGATTGCAGGCCTTCGCGCATGATGTGTGCGTTTTCCATATAATAGTCGATGGTGGCTTTCACTTGCGCCTTGCCTTCTGCCGTATAGATGGCTTCCGCTCCGCGTTGGGTGATGTAACTCGTGCCGTTGAACTTGGTGCATTGGCGGCGATTCCAGAGTTTGTTGACGGGGACACGTTCGCCCTCCAAGGTGGCGGCTGTCAGTTCTTTGGGTACTACCGTATAACCGCAGCGCACACCTGTGAACCCTGCCGTTTTGGAAAAGCTACGGAACTCGATGGCACAACGTTTCGCACCTTTGATTTCGTAGATGGAGTGGGGAACATCGTCTTCACGGATGTAGGCTTCGTATGCGGCATCGAAGAAAATCAAGGTGTCATTGGCTAAGGCGTAATCCACCCATTTTTTCAGTTCCGTCTTAGTTAGGGTTGTGCCGGTCGGGTTGTTGGGATAACATAGGTAGATGATGTCTATGCGCCGGTCGGGAATTTGCGGGATGAAATGGTTCTCTGCCGTGCAGGGCAGGTAGGTGACATTGCTCCACTTCCCGTCTTCTCCCAATTCGCCGGATCGTCCGCACATGACATTGCTGTCTATGTAGACCGGATAGATGGGGTCGGTCACGCCCATACTGTTGTCCCAACGCAGGACCTCACCGATGTTGCCGGTGTCGCTTTTGGCACCGTCGTTGATGAAGATTTCAGTAGGGCTCAGGCTGATGCCGCGAGAAGCGAAATCATTTTTGAGGATGGCTTCAATCAGGAAATCATAGCCTTGCTCTGGTCCGTATCCATGGAATGTTTCAGCCGTGGACATTTCGTCCACGGCCTTATGCATGGCCGTGATACATGCCTGTGGCAGCGGACGGGTCACATCCCCTATACCCAGGCGGATGAGCCTTTTGCCCGGGTGGGTCACTTTGAACGTGTTTATTTTCTTGGCGATGTCCGAGAATAAATAGTTTCCCGGCAGTTTGAGGTAATGTTCGTTTACTAATGCCATAATGCTATGTTGTTTTTATCTATCCATATTTATTGTTCCGTCGAATACTTTTGTGGCAGGACCGGTCATCAGAATCCGGTCGTTTTGCGGTTCGTATTCGATGGTGAGTGTGCCTCCATCCATGATGATGTCGGTCTTGCCTTTGCCACGTCCGGTGAAAGCTGCGGCTACGGCCGTAGCGCACGCTCCTGTTCCACAGGCCTGTGTAATACCTGAGCCTCGTTCCCATACACGCATCCGGACATTCCCGTCGGGTAAGACCTGGGCGAATTCCACGTTGACGCGGTTCGGGAATAGCGGGTGATGTTCCATGGCCGGACCTTCGGAAAGCAAGTCAATAGCAGAAACGTCATGGGTGAAAATCACCAGATGCGGGTTGCCCATGTTTACGGCTGTACCTTCACGGAAAAGATAGCCGTTTCCTAAATCCACGGTACGAATGTCGCACGGAGCCCCCATGTCTACGGTTACCGAATCCACATTCTCGCCTTGTAAATGTAAATATAAGGTTTTTATTCCGGAGAGGGTTTCCAAGGCGATTTCTTTTTTATCGGTAAGTCCGTATTCATACACGTACTTGCCGACGCAGCGGCTGGCATTGCCGCACATCATGGCTTCTGAACCGTCTGCGTTGAAGATGCGCATGCTGAAATCTCCTGTTTCGGAAGGCCCTATCAGGACAAGCCCGTCGCTTCCGATGCCGGTATGTGGTTTGCTCCATTCCTTTGCCAATGCCTCGGGATGCGAGACGGGGTACTTCAGGGTATTGACGTAGATGTAGTCATTGCCAGCCCCCTGCATTTTGGTAAATTCTATTTTCATATTTTCGTTTTCCTGTATGCATCTTCATGTATTCCGTTTACGGCTCGCCCGCTAGGTTCGTTTTGTCCTTTGAACGAGGTGTCCCAAGCCAAGGCTTCGGCTGTGGAGCAGGCCACACTCGGTACGCTCGGTACGCTTCGGGCTGCGCTGTCGCTCGGGAAATATTCTTCGAAGATGCTACGGTAATAGTATTCTTCTTTGTTCATGGGCGGGTTGATGGGAAACCGTTCCGAGGCATGTGCCATCTGTTCGTCGCTGACGGCCTGTGATGTGATATCCTTCAATGTGTCAATCCAACTGTATCCCACGCCGTCGCTGAATTGTTCTTTCTGCCGCCAGACCACGCTTTCGGGTAAGAGATTGGCGAAAGCATCGCGTACGATTTTCTTTTCAATCGTCTTGCCCGGGCACATTTTGACTGCCGGGTTGAGGCGCATGGCCACGTCGAGAAATTCCTTGTCGAGGAAAGGAACGCGCCCTTCCACGCCCCATGCTGAGAGGGATTTGTTGGCTCGCAGGCAGTCGTAAAGGTACAGTTTGGAGAGCTTGCGCACCGTTTCTTCGTGAAAGGCCAGGGCATCCGGTGCTTTGTGGAAATAGAGGTAACCGCCGAACACTTCATCTGCGCCTTCACCGCTCAATACCATCTTGATGCCCATGCTCTTGATGACGCGGGCAAGCAGGTACATCGGGGTGGAGGCGCGCACGGTGGTCACGTCGTAGGTCTCGATGTAGTAGATGACATCACGCACGGCATCCAATCCCTCTTGGATGGTATAGTTGATTTCGTGGTGTACGGTACCGATGTAGTCGGCAACTTCCTTGGCCTTGGCCAAGTCCGGGGCACCTTTCAGTCCCACGGCAAAGCTGTGGAGTTGCGGCCACCACGCCGTGGATTGCCCGTCGGTCTCGATGCGGCGTGCCGCAAACTTCCGCGCTATGGCCGAAATGACGGAACTGTCCAATCCGCCGGAGAGCAGCACGCCATAGGGAACGTCGCTCATCAGTTGGCGGCGTACGGCAGCTTCCAAGGCATCACGTACGGCTTCTACTTGTATGGGATAGCTGTTTCCACAGTCCGTGACTTTAGTAGCGTTACAGGCGTCATGGGTATAATTGTCCTTCACGTTCGAGTAGTCCATCCAATCACGGGTGTACCAACGCGTCATCTTCCCTTCCTTGCCACAGTAATAATGTCCCGGCAAGAACGGCTCGTATTCGTCGCAGAAACCTTCAAGTGCTTTCAGTTCGCTAGCCAGATATAGGATGCCGTCCTTGTCATGTCCTATATATAAAGGTATGACTCCGATGGGGTCGCGGGCTATCAGGAAGTCGTCCTGTTCTTCGTCATAAAGGGCGAAGGCAAAAATTCCATTCAGGTCTTCTAAGAAATGGATGCCTTTGTCCCGGTAGAGCGCGAGGATGACCTCGCAGTCGCTGCCCGTTTGGAAGTCGTATCGTCCGGTATACTGTTCACGGATTTGGCGGTGGTTGTAGATTTCCCCGTTGACGGCCAGTATCTGTTTACGGTCGGGCGAGAAAAGAGGCTGCCCGCCGCTTTGCGGATCGACGATGGAAAGGCGTTCGTGGCATAAGATGGCTGTCTTGCCACAATAAATGCCACTCCAATCCGGCCCGCGGTGCCGGATTTTCTTAGACATGGACAAAGCCTTTTTTCGTAATTCAGGCGTTTGTTGTTTGAGGTTGAAAAGGGCTGTTATTCCACACATGGCGTTAAAGCTTTTGTTAAGTAAGCGTTGATGTCTTGGGCCGCTTTGCGTCCTCCTGCGATGCAGCGGACTACGAGGCTAGCACCGGTGGCCGCGTCTCCGGCCACGAAAACATTGCTTGCGAATGCCGGCTGTTGGGGCTTGAGGAATCCCATGGCCAACAGCACGAGGTCAGCCTTGAGAGTTTCCTTTTTCCCAGTAGGGCGCATGACGGGACGGCCTCCGTCCGGATTGGGAACCCACTCCACTTCTTCCACTTCCACACCGCAAACCCGGCCGTCTTTCGTGCCGATGAAACGGTTGGAGGTCAGGCACCACCGGCGTGTGCATCCTTCTTCGTGGCTGGAACTGGTCTTTAAGATTACGGGCCATTGCGGCCATGGGGTGGTTGGGTTATGCCCAACCGGAGGTTTCGGCATGATTTCTATTTGCGTGACGTTGGTCGCACCCTGTCGGTTGCTCGTGCCGATGCAGTCGCTTCCCGTATCGCCGCCACCGATGACGACCACATGTTTGCCTTTGGCGTTTATGCGTTCTTCCTTGCCGAAGGTCTGTCCGCCCAAAATCCGGTTTTGTTGGGCTAGCATTTCCAATGCGAAGTGTATGCCTTTGAGGTTGCGCCCCGGGATGTCGAGGTCGCGTGCCTGTGGTGTTCCCGTGCAAATACAGTAAGCATCGAAACCTTCGGGCAGGTGTTTCATGTCTACGGGTGAGTTTGTCTTGAAGATGACGCCTTCAGCTTTCATGATTTCTATTCTCCTGTCTATGATGGCCTTGTTGAGTTTAAAGTTCGGAATCCCGAAGCGTAATAATCCGCCCACGCTTTCATCCTTTTCAAATACCGTTACTTCATACCCCATGCGGTTCAGTTGGTTGGCGGCAGCCATGCCTGCCGGGCCGGAACCTACGACGGCCACTTTCTTCCCGTTTCGTGGGTAGGTCTTCGGTTTGACATAGCCTTCGCGGAAAGCTGCTTCGATGATGGCCGCCTCATCCTCACGGATGGTGACCGGGGCATCGATGGCCAGTTTCAGCACGCAGCTTTTCTCGCAGAGCGCAGGGCAGATGCGCCCGGTGAATTCCGGAAAATCGTTGGTTTGGGACAGGATTTCGTATGCTTCTTCCCATTTGCCTTTGTAAAGCGCATCTTGGAACTCGGGCGGACGGTTACCTAAGGGGCATGCCCAGTGGCAGAAAGGCACTCCGCAATCCATGCAGCGTGAGGCTTGCAGTTTGCGGTCACTGGTGTTCAGGGTCTGTTCCACTTCTCCGAAGTCGTTGATGCGGTCGTGCACCGGGCGGTAGCCGGCTTCCTGCCGCGATATGGTGAGGAATGCTTTAGGATTTCCCATTTTTTTCTTTATTTTTTGTCGTTTGTCGATTCTGTTAGTAATCCCGTTGTACGTCTGCTATTTTTTGTTGCAGTTTGCGCATTTGCTCTTCTGCCAGTACGCGCTTGTATTCGATGGGTGTGACTTGTATGAACTCGTCTACGTAGTGATTCCAGTTATCCAGCATGGTGCGGGCCAGGCTCGAACCGGTGTAGAGGTAGTGTTGGCGGACAAGTTCATGCAGCTCTTTGCGTGAGGTGGAGTTTTCCAAAAGCGAAAGTTCCACCATTTCCATGTTGCAGAAGTAGTCGAACGTATGGCTTTTGTCCCAAACGTATGCCACGCCCCCGCTCATGCCGGCAGCGAAATTGCGTCCTGTTTCTCCCAAAACGACTATGCGCCCCCCAGTCATGTATTCGCAGCAGTGGTCTCCCACACCTTCCACGACGGCGATGGCTCCGGAGTTGCGTACGGCAAAACGTTCGCCGGCCCGGCCGTTGATGTAGACCTCGCCGCTCGTGGCACCATATAGCAGCGTGTTGCCCGCAATAGTGTTCTTTTCCGCATCGAAGTTGGAACGCACGGGAGGACGGACGGAAATCAGTCCGCCGCTCAACCCCTTGCCCAAGTAATCGTTTGCTTCGCCTTCCAGTTTGAAGCAGATGCCGTGGGCTAGGAACGCCCCGAAGCTTTGTCCGGCTGAACCTTTGAATTTCACGTTGATGGTTTGTTCGGGAAGCCCTTCGTTGCCATACCGTGTGGCTACGGCACCTGACAGCATGGCTCCTACGGAGCGGTCGGTGTTGGCGATGGCGTATTCCAGGGATACTTCCTTGCCATGTTCGAGGGCTTCTGTGGCTGAGGCTATGATTTCCACGTCTTTCACGTGGCTGATTTCATGCTTTTGTTCGCATACGTGATGGATGGCCGTATTGCTTTCCACCTTGTGTAATAGGCGGCTGAAGTCCAACAGCCCAATTTTTGTCTCTTTTTCCACAGGCTTAATTTCGATGAGGTCAGTGCGCCCCACGATGTCTTCCAGTCGTGTGAATCCCATTTCTGCCAAGTATTCGCGTACTTCTTCGGCCAAAAAGCGGAAATAATTCACCACATATTTATAGTGTCCTCGGAAATGGCTGCGCAATACCGGGTCTTGGGTGGCGACCCCGACTGGGCAGGCGTTGGTGTGGCATTTGCGCATCATGACGCATCCTAATACGATAAGCACGGTCGTGCCGAAGCCGAATTCTTCGGCCCCGAGGAGGGCCATGCCGATGATGTCGCGCCCTGTTTTGAGTTGTCCGTCGGTTTGCAGGCGTACTTGTCCGCGCAGTCCGTTGAGTACCAAAGTCTGTTGGGTCTCACTAAGACCGATTTCCGGAGAGATGCCCGCATAACGCATGGATGACGCAGGCGAAGCACCCGTTCCACCTTCCGCGCCCGAGATGACAATCAGGTCGGCCTTGGCCTTGGCCACTCCGGCGGCTATCGTGCCGACCCCACTTTCGGCTACCAGTTTTACGCTGATTCGAGCTTGTGGGTTGACATTCTTCAGGTCGAAAATCAGTTGTGCCAAATCTTCGATGGAGTAGATGTCGTGGTGGGGCGGGGGAGAAATCAGGGATATGCCCGGAATGGAGTGGCGCGTTTTGGCAATCACCTCATCCACTTTGAAACCTGGAAGTTGGCCACCTTCCCCCGGTTTGGCACCTTGTGCTACTTTGATTTGTATCTCTTCGGCATTGGCGAGGTATTCGGTCGTGACACCGAAGCGTCCGGATGCCACCTGCTTGGTCTTGCTGCAAAGAGGGATGCCTTCGTATGTTTCATGGAAACGGGCGTTGTCTTCCCCGCCTTCTCCTGTATTGCTCCGGGTGCCAAGCTCGTTCATGGCCAACGCCAAAGCTTCGTGGGCTTCCTTGCTGATGGCACCGAATGACATGGCGCCGGTGACGAAATGCTTGACGATGTCCTCCACGGGTTCCACCTTATTGATGTCGACGGGGTTACGTTTGAACCCGAAGAAATCGCGCAGGAATATCGGCTGTTTTTTTCCGTCCACCATCTTCGTGAATTCCTTGAATTTCTTGTAACTGCCAAGGCGCGTGGCGATTTGCAGGGCTGATATGGTTTCAGGATTCCAGGCATGTTGCTCGCCATCTTTGCGGAAAGAGAACAGTCCGGTATGGGGCAAGAGGTGTCCGGGTTCTGTGAGCCGGAAACCGGCATCGTGGAAAATGGTATAGTCTTTTGCGATTTCCTCCAACCGTATGCCACCGATGGTAGAGGCCGGCGTGCCGAAATAGGTTTTCAGTAATTCCTCACTGAGTCCGACAGCTTCGAATATTTTGGCACCTCGGTAAGAACGTATCGTGCTGATGCCCATCTTGCTCATCACCTTGTACAATCCTTTGCAGATAGCCTTGATGTAGTTTTTCTCTGCTGTTTCGTAATTCATCTGTATTTCGTGTCGCTTGACCAAATCGTCTAATACGGCAAAAGCCATATAGGGATTGATGGCACTTGCCCCGTAACCCAACAGCAGGGCCGCGTGCATGACCTCACGGATTTCACCGCTTTCGATAATCAGTGCGGTCTGCACGCGCTTCTGTACGGAAATCAAATGGTGGTGTACGGCACTTACGGCCAACAGCGAGGGGATGGCTGCGTGTCCGGCATCCACTCCGCGGTCGGACAGGATAATGTAGTTCACTCCTTCGTCGACGGACGCTTCCGCTTGCTTGCATAAGGTGGACAAGGCTTCTTGCAAGGCAGCCTTCCCTCCGTGCACGTCGAACAGGATGGGGAGCTTCACGGTGTTGAACCCCTTGTAACGTATGTTGCACAGGATATCCAACTGGGTGTTGGTCAATACAGGATGAGGCAAGCGTACCATTTTGCAGTGAGCCTCGCTCGGCAACAGGATGTTCATACCCACGGCACCGATGTACTCGCTCAGCGACATGACCAGTTCCTCGCGGATTGGGTCGATGGGAGGGTTGGTCACTTGGGCAAACTGTTGGCGGAAATAGTTGAACAGCAGTTGAGGCTTGTCGGAGAGCACGGCCAACGGGGTGTCGTTCCCCATGGAAGCGGTCGGCTCCGCTCCGTTCGTTGCCATCGGGATGAGCGTGCGTTCGATATCTTCGCGTGTATAGCCGAAGTTACGCAGCTTGCGACTGTAGTCCTCCACATTGTTTTCAACTTTCCGCCCACTTCGCAGCGTGTCCAGTTCTATACGGTTCGTGGAGAGCCATTGCCGATAGGGCTTGGCAGCAGCCAACTGGACTTTCAGTTCCCCGTCATAGTATATTTTTCCCTCTTGGGTGTCCACCAAGAGTATTTTGCCCGGTTGCAACCGTCCTTTTTCCTTGATGTCCCCCGGCTCGAAGTGGATGGTGCCTGCCTCGCTGGCCACGACCATCATGTCGTTCCGCGTTATCAGGTAACGGGCAGGGCGCAGGCCGTTGCGGTCGAGCATGCCTCCGGCATAGCGTCCGTCACTGAAGAGCAGGGCGGCCGGGCCGTCCCACGGTTCCATCAGGATGGAGTGGTACTCATAGAAAGCCTTCAGGTCTTCGCTGATAGGGTTCTTGTCGTTGAAGGATTCCGGCACTAACATGGCCATGGCGTGGGGCAGGCTCAGGCCGGACATGACGAAGAATTCCAACACGTTGTCCAACGAGGCACTGTCGCTCATGCCGGGTTGGATGATGGGCCTGATTTGTTTCACGTTGCCAAGCGTGGGTGTGGAGAGCACGCTTTCCCGTGCCTCTATCCAAGCTCGGTTGCCCCGTATGGTGTTGATTTCACCGTTATGCGCCAACAGGCGGAAAGGCTGCGCCAGGCTCCAGGTCGGGAAGGTATTGGTGCTGAATCGGGAATGCACGACGGCCAACCCACTGGTGAAGTACGGTTGGGTCAGGTCGGGGAAGTATTCCCTCACTTGTACGGACGACAGCATTCCTTTGTACACGATATTCTTGCTCGACAGGGATACGATATAGAAATCTTTGTGATGTATGCGGTTCTCAATCCTCTTCCTTATTATATATAGGGTGCGTTCCAAGTTCTCCGTATCAGTGGAACCGGTGATGAATACTTGCTTGATACTTGGTTCCGTGCCCAATGCGTCTTTTCCAAGGATAGACGAATTGACCGGCACGTTGCGCAAGTGCATCAGGTTCAAGCCTTCCCGTTCTATCTCCTCAATCATGATGCTTAGCATGTGGGATTGCTCCTGCCCGTCCTTGGGCAGGAAGACAAGCCCTGTGCCGTATTTTCCTTTTTCCGGGACGGGGATGCCTTGCAGGAGGATGAATTCATGGGGGATTTGGAGCATGATGCCTGCCCCGTCGCCCGTCTTGTTGTCGGCGCCTTCCGCCCCCCTGTGCTTCATGTTTTCCAACACTTTAAGGGCAGAATCCACTAATTCATGGGATTTGTTGCCGTGTATGTCCACAATCATACCTACTCCGCATGCGTCATGTTCGTTCGAGGCGTCGTACAATCCACTTGCCTTGTGGATGTGCTTCTTTGCATCTTTAATACCGTTATATTTGATAAAAGGATTTTGTTTTTCTTGTTTCATAATCTATATGCGATATTATTTTGTTGTATCGTGACGTTTTGTTTTGCAAAAGTACTAATTGATTGCCAAAATGCAATGGGTGTAATCCGGTTTTTCTTGAGAAAAAGAAAAGATATTTTTTCAAAACTGATGATTCGGATAAAATTTATGCAAAATAGTTATGAATAGGTATGAAAATGGCTGTTTTGTTTTTTAGATTACAACCTTGCTGTTGTCCTTATAAAAATACAATGGATTTGGTGAGGTTGGCTCCTTTTCAATCTGCTGAAAGAGAAAGGTAGAAAAAGGAACATGTGGGAAAAAATATCCCGCCTCAAAACCGAGGCGGGATACCAACACAAAAACTAAACTAAACTTTTAACTAAGCTATCTTAAAGTTTCACAACTTTATATCCTTTACGTTTCAAAGATAGTTATTCCTTCGGCCGCATCCAAATAGAATCTGCGAAATAACTGCTTTTTTCTACGAATCCGGATATTTTTCTCCGTTGCAATTATAAATGCGTGGTTTTGTTGAGCAGGTAATAATCCAGAATCGTCATGGCCGCCATAGCTTCTACCACAGGTACCGCACGAGGAAGTACGCAGGCATCGTGCCGTCCGCGAGCTTTTATGATCGTCGGGGTTCCGTCCAGTGTTACGGTTTCCTGTTCCATCAGGATGGTAGCGACTGGCTTGAAAGCCACCCTGAAATAGATGTCTTGTCCATTGCTGATTCCGCCTTGTATGCCTCCGCTATTGTTGGTGCGTGTTCCGATGGTTCCATTTTTTGCTATGAAGACATCATTTTGTTCACTTCCCCGTTGGCTTACTCCGGCAAACCCTCGTCCGTATTCGAATCCTTTTACGGCGTTGATGCCCAACATGGCACCTCCCAATGCAGCATGGAGTTTGCTGAAAGCCGGTTCACCCAACCCTATAGGGCAATGGCGGATTACTCCCGTGATGATACCTCCGATTGTATCTCCTTTTGCTTTGACTTCCGAAATGAGGCTTTCCATGGCAGCGGCTTTTTCCGTATCCGGGCAACGTACATCGTTCGTTTCGATTTGTGCCGGGTCGTAATGCGTATAATCGTGTTCCAAAGCTATGTTACCCACTTGTGAGGTATAGGCATAGATTTCCACTCCGATTTGTTTGAGAGCCAGTTTTGCCAAGGCACCGCCCACGCAACGTGCTATGGTTTCACGTGCCGAAGAACGTCCTCCACCCGTATGGTCACGCAAGCCGTATTTTTGAGTGTAGGTGAAATCGGCATGTGATGGTCGGTACAGGTTGCGTATGTTGTCGTAATCATTGGAATGTTGGTTGGTGTTGCGTACCAGGAAGCCGATAGGGCATCCGGTAGATTTGCCTTCGAACACTCCGGACAGCAGTTCCACCTTGTCCGCTTCTTTGCGGGGAGTCGTGATTCTGCTTTGTCCCGGCCGACGACGGTCCAGTTCGCGTTGTATGAAGTTCTGGTCGATGTCGATACTGGCCGGAAATCCGTCGATGATTCCGCCTATTCCCGGCCCGTGGCTCTCCCCGAAAGTCGTCAGCCGGAATATGTTACCGAATGTATTGCTCATGTCTCACCCTTCCGATATAAAATATACAGATGCCGTTTTTTAATGGCAATGTCCGCATCCGCAACTCTCTTCGTGATGGTGCCCGTCACAGCCGCAATCGTCTCCGCAACCTCCACCACAACTGTCGCATCCGCATCCGCAACCTCCTTCGCCGCTCAGCATGTTGAGCATGCCTTGTATTTCGTCTTTTGTCGCATCGCGGTTTTCAGTGACTTCACCGATGAAGTTCAATGCTTTTCCGGCTAAGGGATGATTCAGGTCTACGGTTACGGTATCTTCTTTCACGTCTGTGATTGTTCCGTTAAAACGTGCTCCGTCTGCATTCATCAAGGGTACCACGCTTCCCGGATAAATATGCTCTTTGTCAAAATGTCCGTTTATTTTGAATACATCTTTGTTCAGTTCCAGTACGCGTTCCTGTTCATACTCACCGTAAGCTTCTTCTACGGACAGTGTGAAATTGAATTTCTCTCCTTTCTGTAACGGTTTGATTTGTGCTTCAAAAGCATCTAAAGTTGTGCCCATATCCGAAATAAACTGGAAAGGGTGCTCAATAGGAGCTTTTTCCACTAATTCTTTTTTCCCGTCGAAATCCGTATAGAGTTCGTATGCGACGGTGATGTACTTGTTGGGTGTCGTATCCATATATATCCTATTATTAATGATAAAGAGTTGCAAAGTTACAGGAAATAAATGACAAACAAAAGCGGATGGCTTGTTTTGATGGTTTTAAAGCCCTATTTCGTTTCTCTTTCTATCTGATATGTAGGGGGAGGTAGGGGTACTCGTTTCATTTTCAGGATAGGGAATGGGTTACCTTGCTCGTCTGTTTCCGTGCGTTCAAAAGTTTGGAACCCCAAATGGCGGTAGAAACCTTCTGCCTTGTGGTTTTGTTCGTTTACGTCCACATATCGCACGCCGAGTTTCTCGCAAGCCATGGTAAGCAGTAGCTTCCCGATACCTTTTCCGAAATATTCAGGTGAGATGAAAAGCATTTCGATTTTGTCTTTTTCTATGCCGATAAATCCTGTGGCTTCATTTTGCTCGTATGAAACAAAGAGGTTTTCTATGGATTCGAGACCGGCCTTTGCGTATGGTTTTAATGCTTGTATGTCCTTTTCTGTCAGGAAATGGTGGCTTTGCCGTACTGATGCTTCCCACAGCCGGGTCAGTGCCTCAATAGTCTCTGTGGTACGTATGGGAGTTGTAATGTGCATGTTTTGGATATTTTGTATGGACAAAGTTACGAATAAAATCCGCCATTCGCAATTGTTTTATTATCAGCTTATTTCTCTCTTCCTACATAAGAGTTTTCCCAAAAACATCCTTCATCTTTCAGGATGCATGCTAATTGATTCATTGTTTGTGCGTTATGGGCTGAAGGATGTTTCAGCTATCCTTCAGCCACGTTTCATTTCCTTTGGAAGAGAACGGAAAACCAATCTGCGGAGAATGAAAAATCGTTTGGCTTAGATTGAAAAATCGTTTGGCGCAGAACGTTTGACGGCTTTCTGCCATGAAAGGGAACTGAAAGATGAAATTTTACCGTTCAGTTCCTAATGTGTTGTATGATAGTTATTTAACATATATTCTGAAGGATGAAGGATGTTTTTGGAAATTCCCTTGGGTGTATTTTAGTTAGTGATTACCCAATCTTTCAGGGTATGCCTTTCCATGTCGAAGTTGATGCCGACCTTCACCACGGGCAAGCCGCACAGGGCGAAGCGTTCGGGATAGTTCTTCAGGTCAATCTGTTGCATGGCGGCTGCGGCCGACTGGTTCAGTTTCAGTTCCACGACGTAGAGCGTGGTGGACGTGCGCATCACCATGTCCACCCGTCCGCTCGGGGTACGTACTTCCACGTCCACATACGTGCCGAGGAGGCTGAAGATGACGTAAAGCATCTGTTGGTAATGCCCTTCGTAGTCCGTGCGGTCGCAATAAGGAACGGTGGAAAGGAATGTCTGCAACAATCGCAACGCGTCGTCCAACCGCTCTTCATAAATGCCCTCATAGAGCAAGGCCACGGTAGTCAAACCGTCCGTCGTACGGCGGTCCAAATAACCGGGCAAAAGGCTCTTCATCAGTCCGAGGCGCACCTCCTTGTTGGGAATGTCCAACGTGTAGAGCTGTGTGATGGGGGAATATCCCTTGATGGTGACGTAACCGCTTTGGTAGAGCAACGGGGCGATGTCCGTCATACGTTCCGTGGGGGCATCGAAAGATTCCGCCATGGCTTTCCGTCCTCCGATTTGCTGGGGCAGAACATTGTACTTTTTCAGCATCTCGATGAGGTAAGTGGGCGTGCCGCTGCCGAACCAATAGGAATCCAACCGCCCGTCGGCGAAAGCGTTCAACAGGCTGAAAGGGTTGTAGATGTCAGGCGAGGGCCACGCGAAATGGTAGCCGTCGTAATTGTACTTGAGTTTCTGTACAGCCTCTTCACGGCTCACACCCAAACGTCCGGCCAAAATGTCCAAATCTTCATCCATCTGGGTAGCCATCTCCTCTTCCGTAATGCCGCAGATGGCAGCGTATTCCGGCAGCATGCTGATATTTTTAATATTGTTCAGTTCACTGAAGATGCTCAGTTGCGAGAACTTGGTGATGCCCGTCAGGAACACGAAGCGAAGGTAGGGATCGCAGGCTTTGAGCGGACTATAGAAATTACGCATGATGTTGCGGAGGACGGGCAGGTCTTTTTCTTCATGCACCACGTCGAGCAGGGGCGCGTCGTATTCGTCGATGAGCACCACCACTTGGCGGCCCGTCTGTTCGTAGGCACGGCGGATAACACCTTGTAGGCGTTGGTTCACATTTTCCTCACCTTCGCCACGGCCATATACGTTTTCGTATTCAATCAGTTTCAGGTTCAGTTCGCTTTCCAAGCGCTCCTTGTCCACATGCTTGGCCGTGCTCATGTCGAAATGCAGGACGGGGTATTTCGTCCATTCCGTTTCCAACTTTTCCACGGCCAAATCCTTGAACTGCTCCTTCCGGCCTTCGAAATAGGCTTCCAAGGTACTGGTCAGCAAAGACTTACCGAAACGGCGCGGACGGCTCAGGAACATGTAATTCGAAGATGAGTGCGCCATTTGATAGACATATTGGGTCTTGTCTATATACAAATAGTTGCCGTTCCTTATTTTCTCGAACGTTTGTATTCCTATGGGGTAAAGTCTTCCGGCCTGTTGCATGATTTGTTCCTCCACCTTAATTTATATACTTACAAAGATAGCGAAAAAGTTTATATGCCATTTCCGTTTCTCGTGGAAAATAGCATAAATCTTTCAGAGGAGTTGGAAGTATTCCGGTTCTACTTCCACAGAAGAAGCCAACAAAGTTGGTCGTTTAACCAACGACCTCTTGGTCTTTGAACCTCTTGTGGTTATCAGTCCATCTTCACAATCGTTAAGTTGTCCGCCGATAATGCGTATCCGTCGGTTGTACATCTCCGGGGTGATTTCGTCCGGACGATAATAATGGGGCAATTCGACAGGTTCCACGGCCCAAATAAAGCGTCCATGTCTTCCTTGGATGGTGGCTTCCATACTTATACCATCGGGGGGACAGACTCTCTTTTCTTGTCTTTCGACATCAGGTGTGCAGGATATTGGGCATTGTAACGTGTCAAGTCGCGCATTAATCGGTTTTGCTTTTAATTTGTGTTGTATGAGGCGTTAGTGAAGAGGTGTGCGTATATGAGACTGCAACGTGACATATTTCCATCCATTTTTTGACTACAAATATCGTTTCGACAGCAGGATGACAGTTTAAAATAAAACAACGTATATTTGTATCGATTTTCTTTGGTGTGACCTGATTTTGTAACTGTTGTTTATGAACATCTCACTTTTATACCTCAAACTTTTGTCTAATAGGAAAAAAGGGACTAAATTTGCAGCTATAAAGAAAAAGTATAAAAACGCTATAAAGATGAAACATAAGTTGCGCAGTGCGCAGAGCACAGAAGGACGCCGTATGGCGGGAGCCCGTGCATTGTGGGTGGCCAATGGGATGAAACGTGAACAGTTCGGGAAGCCGATTGTGGCTATCGTCAATTCTTTCACCCAGTTCGTGCCGGGGCATACCCATTTGCATGAAATCGGGCAGATGGTGAAGGCTGAAATCGAAAAGATGGGATGCTATGCTGCGGAATTCAATACGATAGCCATCGACGACGGTATCGCTATGGGGCACGACGGGATGCTGTATTCTCTGCCTTCGCGCGATATCATCGCCGACAGCGTGGAGTATATGGTCAACGCGCATAAGGCGGATGCCATGATTTGCATTTCGAATTGCGACAAGATCACGCCGGGCATGCTGATGGCCAGCATGCGCCTGAATATCCCTACGGTGTTTGTTTCCGGAGGACCGATGGAGGCACACAAAATCAACGGGGAGAACGCAGACTTGATTACGGCCATGATCAAAGGGGCAGACACGTCGGTGAGCGATGAGGAGATGGCGAAGATTGAGGCATGTGCTTGTCCGGGTTGCGGTAGTTGCTCGGGGATGTTTACAGCCAACTCCATGAACAGTCTGACGGAGGCTATCGGCCTTTCCCTCCCGGGGAACGGGACTATTTTGGCGACGCATGCCAACCGTATCCGTTTGTTTCAGGATGCGGCCAGATTAGTGGTAGAGAATGCGTTCAAATATTATGAGGAAGGAGATGAGGGCGTATTGCCGAAGAGTATCGCCACGCGTCAGGCTTTCCTGAACGCCATGACGTTGGACATTGCCATGGGCGGGTCGTCCAATACCGTGCTGCATCTGTTGGCCGTGGCCAACGAAGCCGGGGTGGACTTCAAGATGGCGGACATCGACGCACTGAGCCGTAGAGTGCCTTGCCTATGCAAGTTGGCTCCCAACACGCAGAAGTATTCCATCCAGGAATGTAACCGTGCGGGCGGCATCCTTAATATATTAGGTGAATTGGCAAAGGCCAGTTTGTTGGATACGTCGTGCCGCAGGGTGAACGGCCGTACTTTAGGCGAAGATATTGCGAAATATAGTATTACGTCCGGACAGGTGGACGATGAGGCGCGACGCATTTACAGCAGTGCGCCGGGCGGGGTCTTCAGTAACAAGATGGGTTCGCAGTGCAAGGTGTACGATACGTTGGACGCCGACCGTGCCACGGGATGCATCCGCGATGTGGAACATGCTTATAGCAAGGACGGCGGCTTGGCCGTGCTGTTCGGGAATATAGCCCAAGACGGTTGCGTGGTGAAGACGGCCGGAGTGGACGAAAGCATCTGGCATTTCAGCGGGCCGGCTAAAGTCTTCGATTCTCAGGAAGACGCTTGTGAAGGCATCCTGGACGGAAGTGTGGTGAGTGGCGACGTGGTGGTCATCACGCACGAAGGACCAAAGGGCGGACCGGGTATGCAGGAGATGCTTTATCCGACATCCTATCTGAAAAGCCGTCATTTGGGGAAAGAGTGTGCCCTGATTACCGACGGGCGTTTTTCCGGGGGCACTTCCGGTTTAAGTATCGGCCATATTTCGCCCGAAGCGGCAGCCGGTGGGAATATCGGTAAGATTGTGGACGGAGACATTATCGAAATAGACATCCCGAACCGGAGCATCAACGTCAAGTTGAGCGAAGCTGAATTGGCAGCCCGTCCGCAACGTCCGATGACGCGTAAGCGTGTCGTACCCAAATCGCTGAAAGCATACGCTTCAATGGTGAGTTCGGCCGACAAGGGTGGAGTTCGTATGGTAGATTAAAAACAGTTTTCAATATGGCAAAAGAAAAGATAACAGGCGCAGAGGCTTTGATGCGTTCGTTGGAGCACGAAGGGGTTACGACGCTCTTCGGCTATCCTGGAGGTGCCATCATGCCGGTATATGACGCCTTGTACGGATATAAGGATAAGTTGAACCATGTATTGGTACGGCATGAGCAAGGGGCTACCCATGCGGCACAAGGGTATGCCCGTGTGTCGGGTAAGGTCGGAGTGGCATTGGTGACCAGTGGACCGGGGGCGACGAACACCATTACCGGCATTGCGGATGCCATGATGGACAGTACGCCCATCGTGGTGATTGCCGGGCAGGTCGGTGCTTCTTTGTTGGGTTCCGATGCCTTTCAGGAATGCGATTTGGTAGGCGTGACGCAACCCATTAGCAAATGGGCCTATCAGATTCGCCGTCCGGAAGATGTGGCTTGGGCGGTAAGCCGGGCCTTTTATATTGCAAAGAGCGGCAGGCCGGGGCCGGTCGTGTTGGATTTTGCCAAGAATGCGCAGGTCGGCTTGGTGGACTACGAACCGCAGGGTACGGATTTCATTCGCAGTTATGTGCCTGTGCCCAAGACCGATCCGTGGGCGATACGTCAGGCGGCTGCATTGATAAACAACGCGAAACGTCCGTTTATCCTTGTCGGACAGGGGGTTGAGCTTGGCGGCGCGCAAGAAGAAGTCCGTCAGTTGATTGAGCGGGCCGATATTCCTGCCGGTTGCACTTTGTTGGGCTTGTCTGCTTTGCCGTCCGACCATCCGTTGAATATGGGGATGTTGGGTATGCACGGAAGTCTGGCCAACAGCGTAAAGACACAGGAGTGTGACGTGCTGATAGCCGTGGGCATGCGTTTTGACGACCGTATAACTGGCAAATTAAGTACATACGCCCGTCAGGCCAAAAAGATACATTTTGAAATAGACCCCAGTGAAATCAACAAGAATGTACCGGTAGATGTAGCCGTGTTGGGGAATTGCAAACAGACGTTGGCCCAGGTACTCGAATTGGTGAAGCCTAACCGGCATACGGAGTGGATTGACAGTTTCGGGGAACATCACGAGAGAGAAAAGGAGGCAGTGGTGGAACCTGAAATCCATCCGGCAGACGGACCGATAAAGATGGGGGAGGTTGTACGTAAGGTAACGGAGATGACCGGTAATAAGGCTGTCTTGGTGACCGACGTGGGACAAAACCAGATGATGGCTGCCCGTTATTTCAAATTCTCGGAACAACGCAGCATCGTGACCTCCGGTGGTATGGGGACGATGGGATTCGGATTGCCGGCTGCCATCGGAGCCACATTCGGCGCTCCGGGACGTATGGTATGTCTCTTTTTAGGCGACGGAGGCATTCAGATGACGCTTCAGGAGTTGGGCACGATTATGGAACAACGTAGTCCGGTGAAAATCATATTGCTCAATAACAACTACTTGGGTAATGTGCGCCAGTGGCAGGAAATGTTCTTCGGGAAACGGTATTCTTTCACGCCGATGATGAATCCGGACTACAATATGATTGCTTCGGCTTACGGCATACCGAACCGTACGGTCGTGGAGCGTGAGGATTTGGCTGCGGCCATACGGGAGATGGTCGAGGCAGAAGGGCCTTACTTGTTGCAGGTGGCCGTGATTGAAGAAGGCCGTGTGTTGCCGATGTGTTGTCCGGGCAATGACGTGGACGACATGGTTTTGGATTATTAACGGGAGGATTTTTAGATGGAACAAGAGAAGAAATTCTATACCTTGATTGTTTTCTCCGAGAACTTTGCGGGGCTTTTGAATCAGGTGACTGCGGTTTTTACCCGCAGGCAGGTGAATATCGAAAGTCTGAATGTGTCGGCCTCCAGTATCAAGGGGGTACATAAGTATACCATTACTTGCTGGATCACGGAGGAACAGGTGCAGATTATCACCAAGCAGATAGAGAAACGCATAGATGTGCTTCAGGCTCATTATTTCACGGACGACGAAATCTTCATCCAGGAAGTGGCGCTTTATAAACTGTCCACTCCCAAGGTGTTGGAGAATCCGGACATCTCAAAGGCCGTACGTCAGCACGGAGCGCAGATTGTGGAGGTGAACCCGACTTATACCGTGGTCAGCAAAAAGGGAATGACGGATGACATCATGTCGCTTTATTTCGCTTTGAACGAGTATAAGTGCGTATTGCAATACGTGCGTTCGGGGCGTATAGCCATTACAAAGAGTTGTACGGAATATCTGGACGAGTTTTTGGAAGAAAGGCGGCGTGCGTATGAGGAGCTTCAAAATAAAGAATAAATAAGGTAGGGATTCGAATGAAAGAGAATAAAGTCGGGACTTATTCGTTTGTGGCCGAACCTTTTCACGTGGATTTCATGGGAAAGCTTTTCATGGGGGTGTTGGGCAACCATTTGCTCAACTGTGCCGGATTCCATGCCACGGAGCGCGGTTTCGGTATGGCAGAACTGAATGAGAGCAACTACACGTGGGTGTTGTCACGTTTGGCCATTGAATTGGAAGACATGCCGTCCCAATATGAGGAGTTCTCTGTCGATACGTGGGTGGAGAACGTATACCGTTTGTTTACCGACCGTAACTTTTCCATTTACGGGAAGGACGGTAAGGTTTACGGTTATGCGCGTTCCGTGTGGGCCATGATCAATATGGATACCCGTAAACCGGCAGATTTGTTGTCGCTGCACGGCGGTGATATCGTAGACTATATAGAGACGGAAAAGGCTTGCCCGATAGAGAAGCCTGGCCGTATCAAGGTGAGCAGTTGTATGCCGGTACGTTCTATTGATGTGTATTACAGTGATATAGACATCAACGGGCATGTGAACAGTATTAAATATATTGAACATGTGTTGGACTTGTTTTCCAAGGAATGGTATGCCGGGCATGTGATACGTCGTTTTGAAATGGCCTACGTGGCTGAAAGCTATTCCGGTGACACGCTCAGCTTCTTCCGCGAGGAAAACGAAGACGGGACTTACGATGTTGAAGTCCGTAAAAACGTGGGCGGAGAGAATCCCGAGGGGGAAGTCGTGTGTCGAAGTAAACTTAAATTTGATAACAAATAGCAATTTATTGTAGGCGTATTAGAATAATTTTGTAACTTTGTCGTCGAGTTTAGTGCAAAAAAGGATTTTAATAAAGAACGCGGCTGTTTGTCGCACAAAACAGAAATAGAAAATGGCAGAATTGAATTTTGGCGGTGTCATCGAGACTGTGATGACCCGTGAGGAATTTCCATTGGAAAAGGCTCGTGAAATATTGAAGAACGAGACGATTGCAGTTTTAGGGTATGGTGTTCAAGGACCTGGTCAGGCTTGTAACTTGCGTGATAACGGTTTTAATGTAATTGTAGGCCAACGTCAGGGCAAGACTTACGACAAGGCTGTGGCTGACGGTTGGGTGCCGGGGGAGACTTTGTTTTCTCTTGAAGAAGCTGCCGAAAAGGGTACGATAGTTTGTATGTTGCTTTCCGATGCGGCTCAGATGCAGTTGTGGCCGACCATCAAGCCTTATCTGACTCCGGGCAAGACCTTGTATTTCTCTCATGGTTTTGCGATTAACTGGAGTGACCGTACGGGTGTGGTACCTCCTAAAGATATTGATGTCATCATGGTGGCTCCCAAGGGGTCGGGTACTTCATTGCGCACGATGTTCCTCGAAGGCCGCGGCTTGAACTCTTCATACGCTATTTATCAGGATGCCAGTGGTAAGGCATTGGATAAAGTACTGGCTTTCGGTATCGGTATCGGTTCTGGTTATTTGTTCGAGACTACATTTAAGCGTGAGGCTACATCCGATTTGACCGGTGAGCGTGGTTCTTTGATGGGTGCTATCCAGGGCTTGTTATTGGCACAATATGAGGTATTGCGCGAGAACGGACATACTCCTTCCGAGGCTTTCAATGAAACGGTGGAAGAATTGACCCAATCCTTGATGCCGTTGTTTGCCAAGAATGGTATGGACTGGATGTATGCCAACTGTTCCACGACGGCGCAGCGTGGCGCATTGGATTGGATGGGCCCATTCCACGATGCCATCAAGCCGGTGGTGCAGAAGTTGTACCAGAGCGTAGTGACCGGTAATGAGGCGCAAATCTCGATTGATTCCAACTCGAAGCCTGACTACCGCGTGAAGTTGGAAGCTGAATTGAAGGCTTTGCACGACAGCGAAATGTGGCGTACGGCAGAAACGGTGCGTAAATTGCGTCCGGAGAATAATTGATAAATTGAAAATTTAATAAGACCCAAAGGTGTCGGTTTATCTGACACCTTTGGGTCTTATATTTAGTAGCACCATGAAGAAAAAGCTGATATTGTTTTTGGGTGCTTTTGTATCCCTTACGGCTGAGGCACAAGAACCGTGTGTGATAACCGGACGTTTGTTCCATGTGGAAGATGGTGCTTGTATAGGGCTGTATAGTACGGATGGAAGAGTGATGAGACAGATGGAGACGGACACATTGGAAACCGGAAGGTTCTCGTTTACAGTTGATTCTTTGAATAGCCAAGTGGAGAATTTTGTACTGATGGGGCTAAGTGAGGGATTTCCGAGTACTTATCTTGATGTTTATGCGGCTGCCGGAGATACGGTTAGGATAGAAGGTTGCAATAAATTGTTGCGTACTTGGTCGGTTGCAAGCAAGATTCCGGAACAACAGTGGTATAACCGCTTTATTGATGCGTCGAGGACATTGATAGATGAACAACAGGAAGTCATGGTAAAGACGAGAGAACTGTGGGATAGAGTAGACGATCCGGATTTGTCAGAAGAGATGCTGAAAGCCTATCAAGACAGTATTAGAGAGAATTTGAATCCCATGGTAGATTCGCTTGAAATGCTCATTATCAGGAATGACATAGCCGTCATGGAACAGATGCCGGTAAATAAGGTGTGGATGCAGCAAATGAATGCACGGAGCGCATTTGTGAGTGTGGTGGATTCGTTTCCTTATACCGAAGATTTGAAACGATTGTATGAGCGTATTCCTCAGGATTGGCTTGGGACGGAAGCAGGAAAGAAGGTAACCGCACAGTTGTTTCCTCCTAAAGTCGTAGCAGTAGGCGATTGCGTGTACGACACGGACTTGTATGACTTGAAAGGGCAGGTATGCCATCTGTCGGATTTTGAAGGACGGTATTTGTTGCTCGACTTTTGGAGTGCAGGCTGTGGTCCTTGTCTGATGGCTTTTCCTGAGATGCGTGAGGTACAAGAGATGTGGAAAGACAGGCTTGTTGTAGTGAGTATCAGTTCTGACAGTGAAAAGGTTTGGAAAGAAGCATCCGAAAGAAAGGGTATTACATGGACCAACCTGAATGATATGCAAGGGACAGTGGGAATATACGCTCATTATGGTATCAAAGGCATTCCTCATTACGTGATTGTATCACCTGAAGGGCGGATTATGCATGTCTGGCGTGGCTATGGGACAGGAGTGCTGAAAAAGAAATTGGAAGAATGGGTGAAATAAAGTGAGACGGAACCTGACGTTCCGTCCCCCATTGTGGGTCATCTCTTCTTCGGGCCTATTGCGTGTAGTATTCCCCGTAATAGAGTGCCCGGCACTGAATAGCGGAAAGAATTGCCTTGGTCTGTCCGTTCGTCTACTTTTTCGATGAAACGTTCTGCGTCTTTTTCGGAAATCACGCCATCGTCTTGGAGTTTACGGATGGTGCGACGCTCGTAAGTGAGCATCATACGGATAGACTTGACGGTGAGCGCGTGGCGGTAAGCCTTCGGGTAATTTTGTTCCAGTTGCAAGGTGACGTGATTCATTCGGTCTATGTTATGGTTGATTTCCGTACGGAGAATGTCCAATCGTTTTTTCTGTTCGGGCGTGAGGAGTTCGGAAGCGTTGAGCTCGTTTAATAGGTTCAGGTCCTCGTTTTGTAAAATGATGAACCCTCTGGCCATGTCATATACGTTTACAATACGTTCGCGGAAGTAGAAACTGACACTGTCCCCCAAGTGAAGTTTCTTTTGAATATGAGTCAGGATGGAGGTTCGGTCGCAATAATCGAATATGGAAGGACGGAAATCCAACGTATACTGTCCGTCATGGTCATACATCTCGTCGAGAGAGTTCATCAAATGAAGGAATGTGGTTTTCGAAACGACACCTTCATCATAAAGTTGATGGCATACAGCCTTTTCGCGGTCCAATATACGGAGACGTATTTCGGAAAGGAATTCCATTGTGGGAAGAGTTCCAGACGAAGGCGACGGCAGAGACGGTGGAAGGTATTTTTTCACTTTGTTCCAGTTAGCATCATGCAATGTTGGCTTTGCAGACAGTTTTTCCATATATTTTTCTGCACTGTCGTGTAAGTATCCTTGGATTTTGGAATCTATCAGTACTCTGGCGTTGGAAACTTGTATTAAGCCCAATCGTCTCAATAGCCAACGCATGGTGGTGGCATTGATGGAAAGAGTGAGCGTGACGATACCGGCTGTGAGAAACAGGACTTGTCGCCTGATGTCTTCCGGAATCCCCGGTGTGTAAGAAACCATCAGGGCCAATGTCATGCCTAATGCTCCGCGAAGGCCGCCCCATGTCAGGATGACGGACTCGCGTTTGGAAAGTCCGTATCCCAATCTTTTCATAGCGGGGTAGAAAAGCATGATCATGGCAAAACGGATGAGGTTTAGTCCTACGTAGACAAGCAACAAAATGATGAGGTCGGACCAATTCAAGTCTACTTTCTCTGCAATGACCACGCCGACCATGATAAAAACCAATGTATTGGCTATGTGGGTAAGAAGTCCCCAAAACTTTTCCATGAATATGTTTACTTGCGGTTTCAGTCTGGGGCGTCCGGTATAAGAGATGGTCAGTCCGAAAGCCACTAAAGCGATGACACCGGATATGCCCATATAGTATTGGGACAGAATAAACGTGACGTAGGCAGAAAGGATGATGACGCTGTTTTGTATCATCTCCTCCGAGTTGATACGTGTAATGAACCATATTGTTAGTCGAGCCAGGCAGAATCCTAAAAGTATTCCTCCAATAACTACTTCCAGAAATTGCACTATGGGAGAAGCTATGCTTGCTCCACTAAGCGTATAGGCTCCGAAAAACAGCATGAAACATACTATGCCGGTTCCATCGTTGAGCAAAGACTCTCCGTCTACTAAAGTGGAAAAACGTTTGCTGGTACCCAGTTCGTGCAATAAAGCGACGACGGCTACCGGGTCGGTCGCGCTGATGAGGGCACCGAACATGAGAGCCAATGGCCATGTCCATGAGGCGTATTCCGGAACAAACAGGCTGATGCCAATCATGAGGGCGGCTGTAAGCAGCATACAGACGACTAATCCAGGGACAGCCAGTAGGGTGGAATTGGCTAATGTTTTTTTGAAGATGTGCATGTTCATTTCGTATGCCGCGTCGAATATCAAAATGGGGAGGAAAACATATAGAATGAAATCCGGATTCGTATCGGCTACGGTTGCCACTGCGTTTTCTACGCGTGGCATGAAGTCGAAATAGTGGAAACGGTTGAGGAGTCCTATCAATAAACCGAATACAAACAGTCCTACGGTATAGGGAAAGCCCGTTCGTCTCAGTATGGACTTTAATATAGCACCGACTAACAAGCCGACAATGGCCAACAGCAGGGGGGCCAGTAAGTTGAAATCTTCCATAATATTCTTTTTAATGGGTAGAAAAAGCTCTACTTTACAAATATAACGAAAAAAACCTACAAGATAGTATAATCTTGTAGGTTTCTATTGTTTTTATCGTAAAGTCTCCGCTTTTTTAGAAGAAGAGGTAACGATTGTCTTTTACTTCGGCCTTTTCATACAGTTCATTGGCAAAACGGCTGATGGCGCGCATGTTGAGGGACTCTTGTTGAGCCTCTTCTTTTTTAGCGTCGAACTTCTCGGCCGATTTGTTCTTGTTGATAACCTGCAACGTGTAAACTCCGGCATTGCCCTTGAACGGACCTGCGAATTGATTGGCCGCTGTTTTGCTAGCTACAGCACTCAACATCGGTTCGCTAGAGCCGGTCTTCATTACGAAAGCGGAGGCACTGAACGTCACGTGCTTGATGGTGTCGCTTACGGCACCTTGTACTTTCATGGCGTCTGCTATGCTTTTTGTCTGGGCCAGTTTCTCTTTCAGCATCTCGGCTTTTTTGTCCTTGATGACTTCTTGCGTGAGATATTCTTTCATATCCTCCATCGTGCGGTAACCGTCCTTGTGTATACCAGTAAGGATGGCCACAAGCATGTGATCGTTCTCACCACATTCGTAAAGAGGAGATACATTGCCTATTTCGGTGTCTTCATTGAATATCCATCGCATGGCCTCACGCGTGTTGCTTACTCCTCCTACATAATGTTCATTGCTGAACAAGTCTTTACGCTCTTGTAAGTTATAGCCGTTTTTCAGTGCTTTGGCTTCGATATCCTTTTGGGTAGGATTGGAAGCAATGAAGTGGCTGAAGTCGTTATAAGCCTTTGCATAAGTATCTTTGCTGAACTCAATCGGGCATTTGATTACGGCCACATCATATTTATTGATCATGGCACGGCGGTCTGTAACTTGTGCGATGATACATCCTTGGGCAAAGTCAATCTTTTCGGTGGCGTTCACCGGCATGTTGGTGATGGTCTTGATAAACTTCAAGTTGTCGCCGTCCAAAGGAGCACCTTCATAATTACGTGAAGTAATCCATGTCTTTTCGCCGGTCTGGTTGTATTTCTTGGCGATGGAATCGAAAGCCACACCGTTGTGCAATGCCGTCATGATGCTGTCGGCTGTCTTTTGGATGGCATTCATATCGGCACCTGCCACTTGTATTTGGCGGAGCTGAATGGAATCCGGTGCGGAAATCTTGTTGATTACCTTGATGATGTTCATCGTGTTGTCTCCTGCATAATAATAGGGAGCTTTCATCTGTCCTACAGCCATGGAATCCAATTGTGAAGCTATGTCGTTGGGGAATATGTTCTTGCTGACCGGAAGCGGACTGTAATTAATCGTAGAGCCGCTCTCACGGACAATTTTAGCAATGTCGCCTCCGGCAGCCAACGCTGTGGCAGTCTCCGCCATGTCTTTGTCTAAGGCTGCCTTGTCGGCTGCGCTGGCTTTGACCTGTACATCAATGAATTTGATGTCGCGGCTTTCGGCTGTTTGCTTGAATCTTTCTTTCAACTCATTGTATTTGGCTTTTAAATCGCTTTCTTCCACTTTGATATCTTTGTCATTAATGGTAGAGTAGGGCACGGCAGCCATGATAATGTCGCTTTCATTGGCACGTGCCTCGAATGCGGCCTTGTCTATGATTTTGTTGCCTAACATCGCTTTGCCCAACAGTACTTGGTATTTTTGCGCAAGACTTTCCTGACGGAGGGTCTTTTCAATGAACATCCAGAATTTGTAGAGACTGTTATAGTAGTCCATGTATTCGGCCGGCATCTGTTCGCTTTTGGTTTTCATGCCTTCATAATCGGTCAGGAATTTCTTCAGGACATTGGCATCGAAACGGCCAGTTTGTTCGTTGCGGAAAGGTGTTTGCATCAGTAAGGGGCTGTTGCCTTCCGAAATGATGGATTGGATTTCTGCGTCAGTGACGGTCAGTCCCAACTCTTCAGCTTCGTGCTCGATGAGTTTGTTGTTGACGTATGTGTTCCAAACTTGGTCGCGCAATTGGGTAAGCTGTTGGTCGTTGAGTGCACTGTTGCCACTGGTGAACTTCACAACTTCCGCATATTCGTCCACTAAGTTTTGGAATTCATGTACTGAAATCCGCTCTCCGTAAATTTCGCCGACTTGCTGCTTGCTTTCGTTAGAAGCAGACTGGATGGAGCGCATGGCTTCTTCGGCAATGAATGCAAAAAGAGCCACGCCGATCACGATGACCAACAAAGGCCCCTTAGCTCTGATTTTCTGTAATGTTGCCATTGATTTAAATGATTATTGTTTTTATTATTTTCTTTAAACGATTTAAGCGCACGAAGATACAAAAATCTTCGCACATATTCATGTCTGTCAGGCTAAATTTTAGTTATTCGATGATTTTCAGACGTACAAGTTCTATTTTTGTCGTTGTATTCTTGATGATTTTGAACTCGAAATGGCCGAATCTGATGATTTCGTTCAGTTTCGGAAAGCTTTGGTATTGATGTAGAATTAATCCGCTGACGGTGACATATTCTTCGGATTCCGGCAAATCCAATCCCAACAATTCATTGGCTTTTTCTATTTCCAGTCGTCCGGACAGGACGTATTCATTCTCATCAACCTTTTGGGCAATGTAGTTTGTATTGTCGTGTTCGTCTTCAATATCACCGAAGATTTCTTCTACTAAATCTTCCATCGTTACGATTCCCGAAGTTCCGCCGAATTCGTCTACTACGATAGCCAGAGATTTTTTCTGCTGCATGAACTTCTTTAATAACTTCTGGGCAGACATCGTTTCCGGGACCACAGGAGTTTCTTTAATTCGTAAAGTCCAGTCAGCCGGATTCCGGAACATTTCGGATGAATGGATAAAGCCTACGATATGATCAATGTCTTCTTTGTAAACGATGATTTTGGAATTTCCGCTTTCAATAAACCTGTTTTTAAGGTTTTCTATGGATGAACTGATTTCCACCGCTTCTATTTCTGTTCGCGGCACCATACAGTCCCGAACCTTGACTTCCGAGAAGTACAGGGCATTTTGGAATATCTTGATTTCATCCGTAATTTCGTTTTCATTTTGAACCGATTCGATGCTGGACTGTATCAGGTTGTCCAAGTCTATTTTGGTAAAAGCCTGTTCCGACGCTTTTTTGTTTACTTTAAGTCCCATCAGGCGCAATATGCCGCGAGATAACGCACTGGTGAATTTGGATACGGGATAAAGTAGAATGTAGATGATAAACGCCGGAACGGCGAATATCTTCAGCATACGGTTCGGGTTTATCTTGAATAGCGTTTTCGGGAGGAACTCTCCGGTTACTAACACGATTAGGGTTGAAATGATGGTTTGCAGAGCCACATTCAGCCCTTCATTTTGGTTTAAGTGGATCGGGGAAAGGACGAATTCGTTAATCACTCCTGCCATTAAAATACCATAGATGACCAACGCAATGTTGTTTCCGACCAAAAGGGTTGAGATGAAATCATTTGGGCGTGTATAGAATATGGTCAGAATTTTGGACGTCAGACTGGCATCGCTGCGGTCCAGTTCGACTCGAAGTTTGTTGGAAGAGACAAATGCAATTTCCATCCCCGAGAAAAAAGCGGAGAGCAACAGTATGATGATGATTTCTATAATGGTCAGTGTCATGGCTGATTGGGTTTGGTGGGAGCGGCACGCATGACCGAGTCATTGGAGGACGAACTGCCACTATCGCTGAAAGGCGTTTCGGCATTGGCATTGCTGACAGAGTAGCGTGTCATTTGCTCGTTGGAACGGAAATTATAACCTTGTAGGAATTCATCCGGTTTCCGGATGGTCATGAACATGTTGGAATACATTTCGTGACGGTCCATATCCCAAAAAAGTTCTTCGCTGGTAAAGACAGTACCCTCTTGGTTTCGTATAACCACACGTCCGCGCAACTCCCATAGTTGTTGGTTGTGGCAATATGCCGTATCCGATTGCACAAACCAATCGATGTGGAACGTGGAGTCGAACTTTTCCAAAAGTATGCCTTTTACGAAAGTCCATCGCGGCGGATTGGTCGTATTGTAGATATTCCATTCTTCTGCCGTGATTTTATAGCGGATGACTCCGGAGTCCGAAATAAGGGTCGAGATGCCCCATGATTGCATGAAAGGCAAGGAGTCGTTTTCGTTTATAGCCGGAGCGTGGTTTGACTTTTCCGTAGAACACGAGAGTACTAAAATAAGCATAACAGTCGCCCAAACGGAGACTGTTATGTGAGTCGAGCGGGACAATCCCGCCGTAGACTTTATCTTACTTTTCCTCATTATTGAATCTTCCATTTCATGAACCATCTTTCGTTGAACGTAATACCGACGTTGAGCCGCAGGTAGTTTTCTGTAATCAAAGATGATACGCCGGGAACGGATCTGCCCCATTGAAATGCGATATTGACCACGGAACGGTTATTGATATTGTTGGATACGGGGAGGGCGAATCCCGCCGTTACGCCGAATTCCCGTGGGCCGTCATGTCCGTTTACCTTATAATAAGGTGTGGAAAAGGATGCTCCTGCGCGGTACTGTACTCGTCTTAAATATTTATTGCTGTAACGGTCCGGTTGGAACTCACCTCCGATAACAATTTTGGTACGGTTCATATAGTTTTCCGTAGTGCTGACAAACTTGTCGTTTATGATTTGAGGCACACGGCATTCTCCCCACCTTTGATGAGTTACGTCCAAACCTATTTTCCATTGTTCTTTGTGTGCCCACGCCAATCCGACTCCGAAAGATGTGGGTAATTCAAAAGCCTTTTCTATGACTGATTTCGTGGTGTCTCCATTGGCCACATAACTGTAATAATGGGCGGGAGAGTTGATCGCATGTCCGATACCGTATGTAATACCGGGAGTCAAAACGTCGTTTTTACCAAGTTGTATAGGATATTGTATACCGATATCTATTTTATAAGATGAGAGGTCGGCATCTATTTGTCGACGTAATCCGTTGCTTGCGCTAGTGGCTGTTCCATTTTCATAAAATGTCTGTGTGATGTTTTGGGCATAGTTTCCCCAAACGTATCCGAAATTGGCTCCGATAGACAAATCTGCAAACGGATTCCACCCCAAACCCACGTACACCTCATGCAGCCCTCCGTCGCCGGTATAGCTGTTGGTATAAGTCATGGTCGAACCGCTGTTGAAATGGTCGCCCAGATATTTGCTTTCCGAGAAGTTGTATCCAATACTGGAAAAAGGAATAAAACCGAATGAAAATCCCAGTCCCGGGCACAAACGGAAGCCGGCGTTGATATAGTCCAACGTTGTGTTGTGCGCATTGATACTATTACCTCCACTTTTGAAATTTACGTTTTGCAGCGTGAGGCCTACGTCGAATATGAATGATAAAGAGTCTATGGCAGAGTAAGATGCCGGATTTTGCATGTTGATGCGGTTCCCGTCGCGAAAGCCCAGTGCCACTCCGCTCATAGCCTTGTTGAAACCTTGCGACTGGTCTTTCAAGCTGCCGAGTCCGAAGCGGGAATACGGGGAGTTTGAACCATTGGTTTGTGCGGGAGCATATAGTGTTGCCATGGTCAGCAACACGCATAGTATAAGTTTATGACTGCTCATTATTAAATGCTAATATTCGGTTTAGCCCTCTGGGCACTATATATTTGTCTGCAAAGATGAGATTTTTTATTTTGCTATCAAAGTTAAAAATATCGCCGCCAGTTAAAAAAACCAAAAGGGACGGGTATTTTTCTTGGAAATATTTGATGCGCCCTTCAATTTCAAACTTCATACCCTGAATGACTCCGGAGCGGATAGACGTTTCCGTGTCATATCCGATGTCCAAGAGCGGCCCCTCGCTGTCTATCAACGGAAGTTTGGCCGTGAAAGCGCGGAGGCTTTTTAGGCGCATTTGAAGTCCTGGGGAAATGCACCCCCCCTTGTAATGTCCGTTTTTGTCGATGAATTCGTAGGTCAGGCATGTCCCGGCATCGACAATAAGGATGTCATGTCCAGGATATTGCATGTAGGCACCGACGGCCGCAGCCAACCGGTCCGCCCCCAACGTATCCGGAGTCCGGTAATCGTTTGTAATCGGGACGGGAGTCTGTGCATTTAAATACAACAAAGGGAAGCCGAGCCTTTTCAGTTGTCGTTCGGCTTCTGCGGTGATGCCGAACACACTTCCTACGATACCTTGTTTAAACGCATATTTATTCACGAACTCCGGCAGGCGTTCCAGTGTTTCATTTGAGGTCTTGATTTCTTCCACCGGAGTGTCACCGTCAAAGGCTACCAGTTTGGCCAACGTATTTCCTATGTCTATGATTAAGTTCACGTGTTCATGCTTTGCGGTTGCAAAGTTAATCAAAAAATAACATGGCAGATGATTTCTTTGTCAAAAAGATGCCCGTCTCGCTTTTTTCTGTGAATGGCATGGGGCAAAAGGGAAAATGCACTAACTTTGCAAAGCTAAATATGGCATGGAATGAGATATTTGAGATTTTTGTTTTTATACACCCTATTATATATAGGAGGAGTGGCCCATGCCTTTCGGGCCGACTCTGTTGAGGTTAGCCTTTTGACTTGTTCTCCCGGAACCGAGGTTTATTCTTTGTATGGCCATACGGCCATTCGTGTGAAATCATATACCACGGCGGAGGATTGGGTTTTTAATTACGGGGTGTTCAGCTTTAACCGTCCGAATTTTATATGGCGCTTTACGCGAGGCGAGTGTGATTATCAGATTGGAGCCTTGCCTTTTGCTTACTTTGCCGAGGAATATGAAGAGCGCGGGTCGACCGTCTATCAGCAAGTGCTGAATCTGAGTGCGTCGGAGAAGGAACGGCTTTGGACGTTGTTGGTAGAGAATATGCGTCCGGAAAACAGGGAATACCGCTACAACTTTCTTTATGATAATTGTACGACGCGGGCGCGCGACCGTATAGAGGAGGCTGTGGAAGGAAAGATTATTTATCCGGAACAGGACACTGTCCGTACATATCGCGAGATTATTCATCAGTATACGGCTCAGCATCCTTGGGCGGAATTGGGTAATGACATTTGTTTGGGGGCGGAGGCCGACCGTCCTATTTCTGTATGTGACGAGATGTTCGCTCCTTTTTATTTGTTGCGTTACGCCAATGACGCGGTGATTCAGGAATCTGACGGCAGTACGCGGCCGTTGGTGTTGTCTCAATCAGAAGTGGTTGAAGGGCGTGATGTGGAAATACAGAAAGAATTCCCTTGGTCTCCGGCACTGTCAGCATGGATACTTTTCTTTTGCGTGGCGGGGTTGACCGTAGTGGAACGGTGGCGTCATGCATGTTTTTGGGGGATAGACATTTTTTTGATGTCATTGGTCGGAGGAATCGGATTGGTGGTCACGTTTCTCTTTTTCTTCTCCGTTCATCCCACAGTAGGCTCGAATTGGCAGATTTGGGTCTTCAATCCCATTCCGTTGGTGGCCATGCCGTGGGTGGTTTGGTGTGCAGTTAAAAGGAGAAAAACTTACTACCATCCATTAAACGCGTCGGTTTTAATATTATTTATGTTTTTTTCTGCCCTGATACCACAAGATTTCTGTGTGGTAATTGTACCTTTGGCCTTAGCTTTGTTGCTACGTTCGTGTAGTTATTGGATAAGCTATCGAAAAAAAGAAAAATAAGCAAGCCATGCATTATAGAAGCTATCGTTTTCTGACTCCGTTGATTATGGTACTGACCTGGGCCAATATGGAAGCCCAGACGTCGCATCCTGTCCCTCGGTTGGTGGTCAACGTGACGATAGACCAGTTGCGTACAGACTATATGGAAGCCTTTTCTTCGCTTTTCGGAGCCGGAGGTTTCAATAAGGTGATGCGCGACGGGCGTAGCTATATGGATGCAGCCTATCCTTTTTCCCACATAGACCGTGCCTCGGCAGTGGCATGTATCATGACGGGCACGGTGCCTTACGATAATGGAATCGTGGGCGGACGTTGGATGGATCGTAAGACTTTGCGTCCGATGTATTGCGTAGACGATGCGACGTGCGAGGGATGGCTGACTTCCGAGAAGTACTCTCCGGTGGCGTTGAATGTTTCGACCGTCACCGATGAACTGAAGATGGCTACCGGAGGGCGGGCTTTGGTGTACAGCATTGCCCCGGATGCCGATGCTGCAATCTTAGCAGCCGGGCATGCCGCCGACGGTGCTTTTTGGATAGACAATGCTTCCGGGCAGTGGAGCAGTACGTCTTATTATGGTCAGTATCCGGATTGGGCCTTACGTTATGATGTTTCCGACCGTTTGTCTGGTCGTATTTCCGATTTGTCCTGGACCCCAATCAGTCCGATTGTAGAGAATTTCAATTTCTTTATTTCGCCTCAAGAGAGCAAGGGGTTCACACATAAGTTTGCAGGGGACCGTAAGATTTATGAGTTCAAGACCAGTGCCTATGTCAATGACGAGGTCAACCGTTTCGCCAAACATTGTTTGGATCATACCGAGTTGGGCGAAGACCTTGTGACGGATTTCCTGTCTCTGACGTATTATGCAGGGACGTTCAATCATAAGCCGGTAGCCGAGGTTCCGGTAGAGTTGCAGGACACGTATGTGCGCCTTGACCTTGAATTGGCAGAGTTGATTACGATGTTGGAAAAGAAAGTAGGAGCCGGGCGTTTTTTATTGGTCGTTACTTCTACGGGATATACCGATGACGAAATCACCGATTTCTCGAAATACCGTATACCCACCGGTACGTTCAGCGTGACGCGTGCTTCTGCGTTGTTGAACATGTACCTGATGGCAGTATATGGCCAAGGGCAGTATGTCGAGACGGAGTTCGGCTCGCAACTGTTCTTAAACCAGAAACTTATAGAAGACAAACAACTGAATTTGAGCGACGTGCTGACACGTGCGCAGGCTTTCTTGATACAGATGGCCGGTGTAAAAGACGTGTACACTTCCCAACGGTTGGCTTTGTCTGCGGGAGAGACCGAAATACGCCGTTTGAGGAACAGCTTCAACCAGATGCGTTCGGGAGATATTTTCATTGAAGTATCTCCGGGTTGGAAGGTTGTCAACGAAGAGACGCATGAACAGACCTTGGAAAGGGCTTCATACGTAGGTTTTCCCATTTTCTTTTTCGGGTGTAACGTACGGCCTGAAACGGTAAAGACGCCGGTGACGGTGGATTGTATCGCCCCCACTGTGGCTCGTTTCATGCGTATCCGCGCTCCCAACGCATGTTCCGCAGCCCCTTTATCGGCCGTCCGCTGATGAAGATATTTAAATAATTTTCTATTCTTTTACTTTTTTTGATTAACTTTGCGCAAAGAAGCGCAAAGCGTATCGCGTGAATAAAAAACAAAACAAAATATATGGATATAAACAAGTTTTTGAGCAAGCTTTTCGGGAATAAGTCTACCCGGGACATGAAGTTGATTCAGCCGTTGGTAGAGACCGTGAAAAAAGCTTACCCTGAAATTCAGGCACTCAGTAATGATGCCCTGCGTGCCAAGACGCAGGAAGTGAAAAAGTACGTGCAGTCTTCGGCCGACGACCTCAAGGCTAAAATTGCAGAGTTGAAGGCAAAGGTGGAAGAAATGCCGATTGAAGACCGTTCTTCTCTTTTTTCGCAGATTGACAAGTTGGAGAAAGACGTGTTGGAACGCTACGAACAGGCTTTGAACGAAGTCATGCCGGTGGTGTTCTCCATCGTGAAGTCCACGGCCGAGCGTTTTGCCACTCAGGAAATCGTGGACGTGACGGCCAACGATTTTGACCGCGAGTTGGCGGCAAAGTTCGATTTCGTGGACATTGAGGGCGACACGGCGCATTACCACAATCATTGGACGGCCGGAGGAAACGATACGGTGTGGAATATGATACACTACGACGTGCAGCTTTTCGGTGGTGTCGTGCTGCACCAAGGCAAGATTGCCGAGATGGCGACCGGAGAGGGTAAAACATTGGTGGCAACCCTGCCTGTGTTCCTGAATGCCCTGACCGGAAACGGCGTGCATGTGGTGACGGTCAATGACTATCTGGCCAAGCGTGACTCCGAGTGGATGGGGCCGCTCTATATGTTCCACGGTTTGAGTGTGGACTGTATCGACAAGCATCAGCCCAACAGCGACGCCCGCCGTCGTGCCTATCTGGCCGACATCACGTTCGGAACGAACAACGAGTTCGGTTTCGACTACTTGCGCGACAATATGGCAACGAATCCCAAGGATTTGGTGCAACGTGCACACAATTACGCCATCGTGGACGAGGTCGACTCCGTATTGATCGACGATGCCCGTACGCCGTTGATTATATCCGGGCCTGTGCCTAAAGGCGATGACCAGTTGTTCGAACAATACCAGCCTTTGGTAGAGAAGTTGGTGGGCGTACAGCGCCAGTTGGCTACGCAATATCTGGCCGAGGCCAAGCAGATGATAGCTTCGGGAGACAAGGAAAAGGTGGAGCAGGGATTCCTGCAACTGTACCGTAGCCATAAGGCGTTACCCAAGAACAAACCTTTGATCAAGTATTTGTCCGAGCAGGGAATCAAGTCCGGTATGTTGAAGACCGAGGAAATCTATATGGAAAACAACAACAAGCGCATGCCCGAGGCTGTGGAACCGTTGTATTTCGTTGTGGATGAGAAGTTGAACAGCGTGGATTTGACGGACAAGGGCTTTGCCTGGTTGTCTAAGGCTACTTCCGATCCGGATTTGTTCGTCATGCCAGACATCACGTCGGCCATGTCGGCTTTGGAGGCGGACAAGTCGCTTTCCGACGAAGAGCGCGTGATGAAGAAAGACCAGCTCTATTCCGACTATGCCGTGAAGAGCGAGCGTATGCATACCTTGCAGCAGTTGCTGAAAGCTTACACCATGTTCAACCGCGACGATGAATATGTCATCATCGACGGCGAAGTGAAGATTGTGGACGAGCAGACGGGACGTATCATGGACGGGCGTCGTTGGAGCGATGGTTTGCATCAGGCAGTGGAAGCCAAGGAGCACGTTAAAGTGCAGGCTGCCACCCAGACTTTTGCCACGATCACCTTGCAGAACTACTTCCGCATGTATCATAAGTTGGCCGGTATGACCGGTACGGCCGTAACCGAGGCCGGAGAGTTCTGGGACATCTATAAACTGGATGTGGTGGAGATTCCGACCAACCGTCCGATTGCACGTAAGGACATGAACGACCGTGTGTATAAGACACAGCGTGAAAAGTATAAGGCCGTCATCACGGAAATAGAAGAACTGGTAAAGGCCGGACGTCCCGTTTTGGTCGGTACGACTTCGGTGGAGATTTCCGAGATGTTGAGCAAGATGTTGCAGATGCGTAAGATTCCTCACAACGTGTTGAACGCCAAGTTGCACCAACAGGAGGCGGATATCGTGGCGCAGGCCGGACAAAGCAGTACGGTGACCATTGCCACCAACATGGCCGGTCGTGGTACCGACATCAAGCTGAGCGACGAGGTGAAGAAAGCCGGTGGTTTGGCCATTATCGGTACGGAGCGTCATGAGAGCCGTCGTGTAGACCGTCAGTTGCGCGGTCGTGCCGGACGTCAGGGAGACCCGGGTTCATCCGTTTTCTTCGTGTCCTTGGAGGACAAGCTGATGCGTCTGTTTGCCAGCGAACGGATTTCCAGGGTGATGGACAAGTTGGGCTTTGAAGACGGCGAGATGATTGAACACAAGATGATCAGCAATGCCATCGAGCGTGCCCAGAAGAAGGTGGAAGAGAACCACTTCGGCGTGCGCAAGCGTCTGTTGGAATACGACGACGTGATGAACAAACAGCGTACGGTGGTTTATGAGAAGCGTCGCCACGCCCTGATGGGGGAGCGTATCGGGATGGACATCTCCAATATGATTTGGGACCGTTGCGTGAACATCATCGAGAATAACGACTATCAGGGTTGCAAGGAAGGCTTTATCGAGGTCATGGCCATGGAAGTGCCGTTTACGGAGGACGAGATGAACAGCATGAAGCGTGAAGATCTGTGCGAAAAGGCCTTCCAGGCTGCCATGGAACGTTTCAAGCAAAAGACGGATATGTTGGCTGCTGTGGCCCAGCCTGTCATCAAACAGGTGTATGAGGCACAAGGGCACATGTATGAGAACATCATGGTACCCGTGACGGACGGACGTCGTATTTATCAGATTTCCACTCCGCTCAAAGAGGCTTACGAAACGGAAAGCCGTTCCATCGTGAAGGCTTTCGAGAAGGCCATCATGCTGCATACCATTGACGAGGCGTGGAAAGAGAACTTGCGCGAACTGGACGAGCTGAAACATTCCGTACAGAACGCCAGCTACGAACAGAAAGACCCCTTGTTGATTTTCAAACTCGAAAGCGTGAAGCTCTTCGATGCCATGGTGGACAAGATTAACAACCAGACCGTCAGCGTACTGATGCGCGGGCAGATTCCGGTGCAGCAGCCCGAACAGGTGCGTGAGGCCGAACCGGAACCGGCTCCCCGTCAGGAGAGATACGTGGAATCCCGCGAGGACTTGACCGACCCCAACCAGGAGGCAGCTGCCCGTCAGGATACGCGTGAACCGCAGAAGCAGCAACCGGTAGTGGCTGAGAAGCTTCCGGGACGTAACGACCCTTGTCCTTGCGGTAGCGGAAAGAAATTTAAGAACTGTCACGGACGCGGGTTGTAATCCGTAGGTCGTGCTACCATAGTATATAAGGCATCTCCCGGAATGGAGAGGAGGCAATCCTCTTTCCCGGGAGATGCCTTATTTCCACCCCTGTAGGTTGAAAAGGATATGGGTGAGTTTTTCTAAGGATGTCTCTATGCGTTTGAATCCTTCTTCTGTGTTTATGTCGATGCCGCAAAATGGTGCGCATGGGCTGTGTAAGGTGAGGTAGTAAATGCCGGCCGTGAGTAGGGCAGATACGGCATTGATGTCTATGCTTGTGTTTTTAAAAGTTTCTTCATATCCCCCTACGAGTGGCAAGGTGTGAAGTTCGCGGTTTTGTGCCGTATGTTTGGTTATGTCGTTTGCGTCAGTTACTTCCCACCTGAGCAGTTCCTGCATCAGGGGACTTTCGCCCAATCCTCTGAGTAGTCCTTTTAATATGTTGGAGTAACGTTCTTCAGAGCACGCTCCGGACGTGGAGTGTTTGACAGTGTCGCTAAACCAGTAATCAAATTGATGTGTGAAGTTGTTGTAAAAATCTTCTAGGTTCTTATAGCGTTTGTAAAAAGTGGCAGGTTCTATTTTTGCCTTTTTGATAATGTCTAAAATGGTCGTTTGCGCGAACCCCTTTTCCATGATGGTGCTTCGGGCAGCTTCGTTTATGGCTTTTTCTATGTCTGCCTTTGTGCGTCTGGCCTTTCTTGTCTTCTTCTTTTCGTTCATCATTTTGTGCTTGCATGTTTTTTCTATTACAAAAGTAACTAAAAAACAACAAGTTTCTTGATGATACATTTGTTATAAGAAGATTTAGTTTCTGTTTTTTTTTTTTGTGTTAATGAGGGTTAAACTTGTGGTTTTTTATATGGTATATACATATCGATATGTATATTTGCAGTGTGCTTCGTAATGATGACAGTGAATAAACTTAAAATAATACGGTTTATGAAAGAATTGGTTAAAAGGCTATCCGTTCCTATTGCAGAGATGGGGGCATGTATGGTGATGGTCTGTCTGTTGCCTTCGTGTAGCGTAGCTTCTTTGTTCCATGAAGAAATAGGAAAGGAAGAGGCCGTGGTCTTGATGGCGGACAGTACACGATATGTGGGAAAAACGTTTTTACCTGATTTCCAAGGCAAGTCGTTTCGTTTGGTGACGGATGAAGGCAAGCGGGTTAAAATCAAGTCGGGCGAAGTGGAACAGTTGCGTTTCAGGCGTGACGGAAAGCAGTCCGGGGTGTTTGTTTATGTGCCTTACGTGGCGCGTGGCGGAAAGGAAAGCAAACCGGGTTGGGTTAATTGCCAAGGTGTGGGCAGGCATCTGAAAATAGGTTTGTTGGCCTTTGATTGGCAATTCAACCGCAAGGGTGAGTTGGCTCCTATGAGTTTTGCTGATGGGGATGTGTATATAATAGGCATTAAGGAAGATGGAAAGGGGCAATTCCTTTCCACGTTGGGACGGACAAAGGCTGTGGTAAGAAAGGCTTTGTGCAAGTTGTTGGCCGACGATCCCGTATTGTGTGGGCAGATTGAAGATAAAGAGGTGGATGCTTTTGATTTTCAAGAAATCTGCAACCGGTATACTCCCGGAAGGGAACAAGGGCATGGAAGCTATGAAGTGATGGCCGTTCCATTGCAGGACGGGATGTATGAAACGGAGAAAGGAGGTAATGTATGAAACGGATGAGGTTTTACATGATGTTGGCTATGGTGTGCTGCGCTGTAGTTTCGGTAAGGGCGCAAGGGCATGGGTGGGTTCAATATTCTTTTTCCGGTGCCTATGAGAACTTTGCCCACACGTTTGAAAACTCCGGTTATACCTTGACGGTCGAGGCCGAAGGGCATTCCAAGCGGCGTGTGTACGGTACGTTTCTGGTCGGCTTGTCAACTTACGAAGGTTCCAAGCCGATTACGTTGGAATCGGATTTCGGCCCCGTCAGCGATAATTTGGCCGACAAGAAGACGCAGATGTTGTTTGCCTTAGGGCCGGGTTTCGATTTGTTGAGCAACCAAATCGACCGTTTTTACTTGAACCTTTATGGTGGCTATGCAGTGGTGGATTATGAATACGACGTGTGCGATGATGTTTTGAGGGATAGCCGGGACGAGAACCTGAATGGCTTTTGGGGGATGGCCCGTTTGGGCTACGAGCACCAATTCGGACGTTCGTTTTCCCTTGGTGGTTTTTTGCAAGGTGCCTATGTGGGTGAGGAATTCAATTGGGGGATAGGCCTGCGCATAGGTTTCCGTACGAGTGACTTTCGTTGGAAGAAGCTTTCGGCAAGTTATTGATGCCGGATGCGGGAAATAAATAAAAGTTTAAAACAAGAAGCGTATGAAAAAGAATGTAGGTTGGTCTTTGGTCTTGGGTTTGATGGCCTTGGCCGGTTTGCAGTCGTGCCAATTGGTGGCGGGTGCCATAGAAGTGGCACGTGAAGTGAAGGATTTCCCTATGGAAATCAAGTTGCATGACGGTACGGTGTTGGCAGGGGAGGCCCGGATGCCCAATGGAGGTACCCGGGATGTGAACCTGAAGTTGGCGGATGGTACCAAAAAAGAAGTGGAGTCCGAGGATATCGCGTATCTGACGGCTTGGAACCCGAAGATGCCCGATTCCAAGTTTGCCATGGTGTATAAGGACAAGAAATGGATGACACCGAAGGCTGTTGGAGAGCATGTGGCCATATTTGCTTATGCCGCAGACTTCTTTGTGGGTAAGGACGGTACGATGACAGTGTCCGGCACGTCCATCAGCTACATTGCTTTCCGTCCGGGTGAAGAGGAAGGTACGGTGGTGTGTTCTTCCGATTCCAGTAAAAAGCGGGCACGTAAGAGTTTGATGGAATACTTTGCCGACGATCCGGATTTGTGTACCGCATTGGATGATGGGGAAATCGGCCCGTTTGATTTTGAAAGGATTTGCGAAGCCTACGACCCGGCAAAATGAGAGACGAAGCATTGTTTCATTATGTTCCAGTGGCAAAAAAGTAGGAAGAATTAAAATTTCGCGTTTCGTGGCCGGATTGTAGGAGGTGCCTCCCTGTACAATCCGGCTATGTTTGGGTGAACTGATGTCTTTTTGGGGCAAGGATTTTTATTTTCCACGGATTTGCTTTTGGAATTTGTTTTTTTTGTACCTTTGATACGAGTATAAGTAAAACGACAGATTATGAAAGCTACTTCACAGACCATCCAGCAGATTGAACGTGCACTCAGGAAAATTGCAGCCAAATACCCGCAAGGCCGGGAGGATTTGGCCTTGACGGATATCCATCTTCAGGTAAAAGCCGATTCCGGCGAGTTGTTGGCGTTCAACGATGACGATGAAGAGCTGACGCGTTGCGTGGTAGAGCAGTGGATGGATAACGGAGATGAGGATTTCTATGAAGAGATTACGCCCGTGTTGCGCCAGTGTATCCAAAATATGAAAGATACGTTGGAGAACCTGTCCTTATTGAAGCCTTATTCTTTCGTCCTGGTGGATGAGGACAAGGAAACGCTTTGCGACTTGTACCTTGTGGACGATGAGACGGTGATTGTGGACGGTGAATTGCTGAAGGGGTTGGACGAAGATTTGGATGATTTCCTGAAAAAGCTTTTGGAGGAATAAGGTATCCCTTGAACGGACAAAATCGCGATTGGGCGAGGGCAAAGTCAAGTCCGTTTGGGTTTTGCCGGGTGCGAGGATTTATCAAAATGTCAGAATGTCAAATCTCATGGGACGAGAATTGCGTATTTTCGGACAGAAGGCGTTTTGTTCCGTGCGAGGGCATTCTCGCGTGTTGGGGAAAAGGCAGAGTGTAAGCCGTCGGGTGTTTTTCCCGTTTTTTGTTTCGCCTTTATGTCGAATCGTACGGACAGATGCGGATAGGATGTAAGCGAAATGTCACAATCGCTATCCGTTTGTTTTTTGTTTTTTGGAAACAAAATGAGTTCAAATAGTGTTTTTCGTATGCTTAAAATCTTGTTTGGGGGGCGTTTGGAGCTTGGTTTTAAGTCGTGTGGTATATGTTTTCCGTTCGTTCTGCGCACATCGGAAAATCGCTTTCAGCCAAACGATTTTTCAGTCTCTTGAGATTGATTTGCATATATGTAGGATTTATGCGGAAATACACAGCTTCTTTGTATGATTATTCTCTTTTGGGGCTTTATCTGATGCTGTTTTCTCAATTTAAAACAAGCGTAAAGGATTAAAACAATGTCTTTTTGTCGGGATATAGAGGAGAATGGGATTAATTTGTAAATTGAGGGCGTGACACTTTTAGTATAGTGAAAAATACAGGGAAATATCCGATTGGGTGAATTAGATTCAAGAATATTTGTTTTTATGTGTTTATTGTGCAGAAATCCCCTCCGTTTATCGTGAAGATAAGACGGAGGGGAAGGTTTTATATAGTATAAAGTTAAGGTCAGAACAGGCTCCACGAGACGGTGAGTCCGGCCATGACGATGGCCACCATCGACATGAGCTTGATGAGGATGTTCAGGCTTGGGCCGGAAGTGTCCTTGAACGGGTCGCCCACGGTGTCGCCCACCACGGTGGCACGGTGTACCTCGCCGCCCTTCCCGCCGAAATTACCTTCTTCGATATATTTCTTGGCATTGTCCCAGGCACCACCGGAGTTGGCCATGAAGATGGCCAACACGAAACCGGCCGACAAGCCGCCGACCAAAAGGCCGATGACGCCCGGCACGCCGAATACCAGTCCGGTAACGATGGGAGCTACGATGGCCAGTAGCGAAGGGAAGACCATTTCACGTTGTGCGCCTTTGGTGGAAATCTGCACGCAACGGGCATAATCCGGTTCGGCTTCTCCGCTCAGGATGCCCTTGATTTCACGGAACTGCCGCCGCACTTCCTCTACCATGTGGGCCGCTGCACGCCCTACGGCGTTCATGGTCAACCCGCAGAAAAGGAAAGCCATCATGCTGCCGATGAACATGCCCGAGAGGACTTTCGGGTTCATCAGCGTCACGTCATAGTAGGTCATGAAGTCGGTGAACGAAGCATCATGTATGGCCAACGTGTCGCCGTTCGGCAGGGGCAGTACAGTTTCGCCCAAGCGCGTCAGACCGATGCGGATTTCTTCGATATAGGATGCTAACAATGCCAGTCCGGTCAGGGCTGCCGAGCCGATGGCAAAGCCTTTGCCGGTAGCTGCCGTGGTGTTACCCAACGAATCCAAAGCATCCGTGCGTTTGCGCACGGCCTCGCCCAGTCCGCTCATTTCAGCGTTTCCGCCCGCGTTGTCGGCTATGGGGCCGTAAGCGTCCGTGGCCAAGGTGATGCCCAAGGTGGAGAGCATGCCCACGGCGGCGATACCGATGCCGTAAAGCCCCATGCTCACGTTGGCAAAGTCGAACCCTGCAGCCAGCCAATAGGAAAGGATGATGCCGATGACGACGGCTATCACTGGGATGGTGGTGGACACCATGCCCAACCCGATACCGGATATGATGACCGTGGCCGGGCCCGTTTTTCCGCTCTCAGCCAACAGTTGGGTGGGGCGGTAGGACTGTGACGTGTAATATTCCGTGGAGCGTCCGATGACGATACCTACCAAAAGCCCGATGACCACGGCAAACGAAATGTTCAGCCAGTTGTCTATCTGCAACACCCAAAGGATAAGGAAGGTCGCCACGACAATCAGGGCGGAACTCAGGTTCGTGCCTACGGACAGGGAGTTGAGCAGGTCTTTCATGCCTGCGTCTTCCTTGGTGCGCACGGAAAATATGCCTAAAATGGAGAGCAGGATGCCCACTGCGGCTATCAGCATCGGGGCAATGACCGCCTTGAACTGCATGTCCACGTCGCCTCCGGCCATGAATGCCGCGGCACCCAATGCGGAGGTGGCCAGGATGGAACCGCAATAAGACTCGTACAGGTCGGCCCCCATACCGGCCACGTCGCCCACGTTGTCGCCCACGTTGTCGGCTATCGTGGCCGGGTTGCGCGGGTCGTCCTCCGGGATACCGGCTTCCACCTTGCCTACCAAGTCCGCACCCACGTCAGCCGCTTTCGTGTAGATGCCGCCTCCCACACGGGCGAACAGGGCCTGCGTGCTGGCTCCCATGCCGAAGGTCAGCATGGTGGTGGTAATCATGCAGAGTTTGGCTGTCGGGGCGTAGATGTCGGCAGGGATAAAGGCATCCAAAAGGAGATACCAGAAAGAGATGTCGAACAGGCCGAGGCCGACAACGACCAACCCCATGACCGCGCCGCTGCGGAAAGCTACGCGCAGTCCTTTGTTCAGGGAGTTACGGGCAGCGTTGGCTGTACGTGCCGATGCGTAGGTAGCCGTTTTCATGCCCAAAAAGCCGGAAAGTCCGGAGAAAAAACCACCGGTGAGGAAGGCTATCGGTACCCATGAGTTTTGCAGGTTAAAGCCGTAGGCCATGACCGAAAACAGCACGACGAGTGCCAGAAAGACCAGTCCCACGATTTTGTACTGTTGTTTCAGGTACGACATGGCACCTTGGCGCACATGCGAGGCGATTTTCTGCATGGCCGGTGTGCCTTCACTCTCTCTCATCATCTGGCGGTAGAAGTACCAAGCCAGCAGCAATGCCAACAAGGATGATACGGGAATCATCCAAAACAGGAGATGCTCCATAGTAAAATGTGTTTTTGAGTTAACGATATGTTATTGTCGTGGGCTAAGGTAGTGAAAAGCGGGGTTCGGACAAAGAAAACTCTGTTAAAAAAGCACTTGGTTTGATTTTATGGATGAATAGGGGGAGTTGGAAATAAAAAGAACCGTTTGCATGCTTGGTAGGGCGTGCAAACGGTTGCTTCCAATAATAGTGGTGAAGGGCTTTACTTCTTCAACTTGGCCAAACTTTCTTTCAAAGCCGCGATTTTGCTTTCGGCATCGGCTTGTTTCTTGCGTTCCATTTCCACCACGGCAGTGGGGGCGTTGGCTACGAAACGTTCGTTGGAAAGCTTTTTCAAGACACCTGCAAGGAAGCCTTCCAAGTGTTTCAGTTCGGCTTCTTGTTTGGCGATTTCCGCTTCCACGTCTATCAGGTTGCCCAACGGTACGGCATATTCCGTCGTGCCCACCATGAACGAAGCCGTGCCTTCGCCTTTCTGTACCACAGTGTTGACGGCACTCAGATTGCCCATTTTCTTGATGACACCTTCAAAGTCTGCTTCCGGATTCCCGCCCACGACTTCCAATGTCAATGCCTCTTTCGGGGCGATGTTCTTTTGGTTGCGTACGGTACGCACGCCGGCCACGATGCTTTTTACGTTTTCGACATGGGAGATAAGTGTGGCATCGTCTTCCGTAGGTGCAGCGGTGTGGAGCGGTGAAATCATGATGCTCTCACCCGGCAGGCGGTCATAGATGTGTTGCCAAAGTTCTTCGGTGATGAAAGGCATGAACGGGTGCAGGAGTTTCAACAGCGTGTCGAAGAACGACAAGGTCTGTTCGTACGTCTTGTTGTCGATGGGCTGTCCGTAAGCCGGTTTGACCATTTCGAGGTACCAACTGGAGAACTCGTCCCAGAACAGCTTGTACACGGCCATGAGGGCCTCGCTCAGACGGTACTTCTTGAACAAGTCTGCCACTTCCCTTGCTGTAGTTCTCAGCATGGCATCGAACCAACGTGTGGCGATGGCTGCCGTTTCCGGTTGCGCGATGTCGGCCGTCTGCCAGCCTTTCACGAGGCGGAAGGCGTTCCATATCTTGTTGTTGAAGTTGCGGCCTTGCTCGCAGAGTGCGTCGTCGAACAGGATGTCGTTACCTGCCGGGGCGGACAGCATCATTCCCATACGCACGCCGTCGGCACCGTAGCGTTCTATCAAATCGAGCGGGTCGGGGCTGTTACCCAACGACTTGCTCATCTTGCGTCCTAATTTGTCGCGCACGATGCCGGTGAAGTACACGTTCTTGAACGGCATCTTCCCTTCGTATTCGTAGCCTGCCATGATCATGCGCGCTACCCAGAAGAAGATGATGTCCGGACCCGTTACGAGGTCGGACGTGGGGTAATAGTAGTTGAGTTCTTCGTTGCCCGGATGGTTGATGCCGTCGAACAGCGAAATCGGCCATAACCAACTGGAGAACCAAGTGTCTAGTGCGTCCTCGTCCTGACGTAGGTCGGATGCAGTCAGGTTGGTGTCACCGGTCTTCTCCTTGGCCCGTTCGAGTGCTTTTTCGGCGGTCTCGGCCACCACGAATCCGCCTTGCGGCAGGTAGTAGGCCGGGATGCGGTGTCCCCACCACAACTGTCGGCTTATGCACCAGTCTTTGATGTTCTCCATCCAGTGACGGTAAGTGTTTTTGTATTTGGCCGGATAGAACTTGATTTCGTCCTTCATCACCGGCTCCAAAGCGATTTGCGCCAAGTGTTCCATCTTCAGGAACCATTGCATGGAAAGCTTCGGTTCGATGGGCACGTTGGTGCGTTCGGAGAAGCCCACCTTGTTGGTATAGTCTTCCACTTTCTCCAACAATCCTGCTTTTTCCAAGTCGATGCAGATTTGCCTGCGCACGTCGAAACGGTCCATGCCCACGTACATCCCGGCAGCCTCGCTAATCGTGCCGTTGTCGTTGAAGATGTCGATGGAAGGCAGGTTGTATTTCTCGCCCAACATATAGTCGTTCACGTCGTGTGCCGGTGTCACCTTCAGGCAACCCGTTCCGAACTCGATGTCCACATAGTCGTCTTCGATGACGGGGATGCAGCGGCCTACCAGAGGCACAATCACCTTTTGTCCTTTCAGCCACGTGTTCTTCGGGTCGTTCGGGTTGATACACATCGCCGTGTCGCCCATGATGGTTTCGGGGCGCGTGGTGGCTACCACGGCATAGCGTCCGCTTCCGTCCGGTTGGCCGTTTTCATTGGCTACCATATATTTCAGATAGTACAGCTTGCTGTGTTCTTCCTTGTAAATCACCTCTTCGTCCGAGAGGGCTGTCAGGGCTTTCGGATCCCAGTTCACCATGCGCACGCCACGGTAAATCAATCCTTTGTCGTACAGGTCGCAGAATACCTTGATGACGCTTTCGCTCCGTTTCTCATCCATGGTGAAGGCCGTGCGATCCCAATCGCAACTGGCTCCCAGTTTACGCAACTGTTTCAGGATAATGCCACCGTGTTCGTCCGTCCATTCCCAGGCATATTTCAGGAACTCTTCGCGGGTGAGGTCAGTCTTCTTGATGCCCTTTTCCGCCAAACGGTTTACCACCTTGGCTTCGGTGGCGATGGAAGCATGGTCGGTACCCGGCACCCAACAAGCGTTCTTGCCGTCCATACGGGCGCGGCGCACGAGGATATCCTGAATGGTTTCGTTGAGCACATGCCCCATGTGGAGCACGCCCGTCACGTTGGGGGGCGGGATGACTACCGTATAAGGTTCTCGTCCGTCGGGTTTAGAACTGAAAAGCTTGTGGTCGATCCAGTATTGGTACCATTTGCCCTCTACGTCGGCCGGATTGTATTTACTTGCTAATTCCATTGTATATAACGTTTTTATGTATTTCTTTTTAGGACTTGCAAAGTTACATAAAAAAGGTTATATATGCCGGAGTTTGGGACAATTAAATTATATGTTTCATTTGAAAGCTCAGTTGGGAAAATGCTGCTTAATAAGAGCGGGGAAAGATGGCGGTTACAGAAGAATGTGCTAACTTTGTGACTATAATAAACTAAAGAATAAGAAATGGAAAAACAAGGGAAAAACTTAACAGGCCGTAGGGAGGTGGTTATACCGCATTTGCTCCGTCATGAAAAGTTGTATCTTGCTGTACATCGATATTTAACGACAAGGTCGTTCCGCTATACGGTCTTGTTTTTCATTGTCGGGGCGATTTTCTCCGTGATTTGCAGTTCTTTCGAGTCCTCTGCACCTTATCGCCTGCAATTATACAGCTTTTGTTATTTGGCCTCCTTCGTCTTTACGGTCGAATATGTGTTGCGCATCATAGCAGCTCCTGTCCAATATCGTCAGTATCGTGCTTGGCGTTCCCGTTTCAGGTATTTGTTTTCGTTTTATGGTTTGATAGATTTTGTGGCTGTCATCCCTTTTCTCATCATTTACCTGTATCGGGAGACCATCTTTGTACATTTGGCGGTACTGGCCTACATCTTAATGATTTTTAAGTTGATACGCTATTCCCGCTCGTTCCAACTTATCGGACGTGTGTTGCAGATGGTGAAGGATGAATTGATAACGGCTTGTACGGCTTGTGGCATCCTCTTAGGGTTTTCGGGCATCCTGATGTACTATATCGAACACGAGGCACAACCCGAAGCCTTTGCCAATATCGGCGACGGTTTTTGGTGGGCTGTGGTGACGTTCACCACCGTGGGTTATGGGGATGTCTATCCGGTTACGGCATTGGGACGGTTGCTGAGCGGTGTGATTTGTATGGTAGGCATTGCGATGATAGCCATTCCCACTGGTCTTATATCTTCGGCTTTCATGAGTTTGATTCAAGAAAAGAAACGGAAGGAGGAAGAAGAACACAAAAACTGATTTCCGGAAAAGGGATTTTCATCCTCTACGTTGCCCGTCTTTTTGTCCTCTTGAAAGCGGAAAATCGTTTGGCGCGCATTTTTGAGGGATTTCTTTTGAGCATTGTTGTCTCTTTTTGAATTTCTGTTCTGGCTTGATTTGCTGTTTAAACCGTTATTTGGGTTGATTATTAAAAAAGTGCTGTATTCGATATGTGTTATATCATCACAACTTGTCTAACTTTCGTTAAATATATTAAATGAGTGATGGGCTGAATGATTATTAGCATCCGTTTCTCATATTTGTTTCTATTTTTAGCCATCTTAAAAATAAGGTTTATGAAAGAAAAAATAATTTATGTGTTCATGTTGTTGATAGTCATCGTTTCTTGTACGGAAGAGGAGTCGTTTGACGAATATGGCGTCAGGATATTAAAAAAGAATGGAGTCGTTTTTGCGGTGGATTCGAGATTGTCACTCAATTTAGATGGTACAAACGACTATATGGGCGTAAGGAAAGAGAATGTGTTGACGTTTCCGGAAGGGGAATATGACGGATGGCGGTATTACGTGATAGGGAATATCGGGGCAGAACCGAATTATAAAATAATCGATGATCCGTCTATCCATTATACAGAAGGTATCATATATGCCGATGGAGAGGTGAGTCAGAAGGTGGTACCCCGTATTTTCTTGTCCATTCCTGGGGAATGGAAGTTTAAGTTAGTCGTCCAAAATGAGAAAAAGGATACCATTAGAGTCTCAAAGGTGGAAAACGTAGAGGTGTGGTTTCCGGATCCATTAGAAATTGAAGCAGCACTGTCAGATGACATGTATGAGGCTTGGAATGAAACTTTGGAAGATGCCAGTGAAATGGGAAGGAGGGAAAAGTCTTTTTGGATATATGCAGTGGCAAAAAATGGTGAGGTCTCGGTGCAGAGAGATGAAATCAAAGATGGGCCATGGATTATGAATTGTGACGAAACCGCCCATACGGATTTTACTGCTCCTGAAATCATTTCTCCATTGGATCCTTTGGATGAGGCTTGGTATCCTACCGGTTTTTTCCATACACATACCCCGTTGACTTATTGTCCACCGGAGGCGCATCGGGGAGTGGGGTTTTCCGGTGGGGATATACAAGCCGTGGGTGCGCACGGTATCGCCTTTTATCTTTATGATTATAGTGCAGACTTTGAGGGGGAGATATATGGTGGCCATGATTTGCATCAGGCTGCTAAACTTTATTACGAGAATCGTGAAGAACGTCGTCCGACTCCGAAAAGTTGGGCGGATTTGGACACTTATTGAATGGGATTATGAGAAACGGAGTTAAAGTGATATGTGCCATAGGGCTTGCAAGTGCCTGCTTGTGTGGTGGGGCGCAGGAGCGTTACCGGGAGTATACCTACCATGTGGAGGGACGCAGGACTGTGACGTTGGGAAACTACCTGATGGTGGTTCCGCCCCCATTCCCTATGACGGAAACCGAACGTTTGGAGCGGGTGGAGAAATACAGGTCGGTTTGCGACAGTCTGCTCAAGGAAAACGAATACCGTCGCTTGGGAGAGTGGAATTTTAAAGAACGTTGGGCATACCTGGAAGCCAAGGCCAAGAAAGTCATATTGCAGTTGTTGCCGGATTATTATTCGGACAACATGAATATTAGGGAGATGTCCGTAACGGAAATGAGAGTGTATGAACGAGAGCGTGCCATCAAGGTGTACAGTGCCTTGTTTTGGTTTGATCCAAGAATTGAAGACCGGGCGTATGAAAAAGATGCCCGGCGTCATGGTATGGTAGAGGTGAAGGTGTGTGATGAGGATGCGCAGGCTTATTCTTTTGAGGTACCCTATTATATTGGGATAAGGCTTTACCCTCCGGAGTGGGAAGACGGGTTGGCAAAGACATGGATTCCATTCCCTTATATCATTCCCAACAGGAATTACAAGGGGAATATCGTGATGAGGCATGAAGTAATACCGAAAATTATAGAAAAGAGGTGGAAGCGATGAAGACGATAATGAAAATATGGATGGCCGGGATGCTCGCGTGCGGTGGTGTGCTGGCAGCCCCGGCACAAGGAGAAAAGGTAGATTCAGTGATGGTTTATGGCTATGTGAGTGCGGTGAATCCCTACCCGTTGACGTTGCGTGAGCATGACAGGCTGATTAAAAGGGCAAAGAAGGTTTGCCAGAAGCTTTTGGAGAAAAATGGCGGGTGGCTTTCTCATTGGCCGAGGGATGAACGGGCGGCATACCTAAAAGCCAAGGGAAGTCTGGTCATTTTGCAGCTTGCTCCTGATTATTATCGCGACTATGCCTATCCTCGGATTGTCAGGAAAGGTGAGACTTATTATTTGCAGTATTTTTTTGATGCCGCCCGTGAAGATTATGGACTGCTCGACCAGTTGGCTACGATTAGCATCAGGAATCAAGATGGCAATGTGGAGGGGCTCTTTGCTGGCTCGCGGGATATCGGGCGGAGATTCTTTGAGCCGAAATGGGAACAGGAAATGGTGGAGGATATAGAAGCCGGAAGGGATTCTGTCTATTCTTTTATCAAATATGTATATATGGGAACTAAGCCAAGGGTGATGTATTACAAGGGACGGGTCAAAGAAAAATAGTGATGAAATATACATTCCCCCACTTTCTGTGTTAATTGCAAGAAAGTGGGGGAATAAATAAATTACTTCCAACCTCCGCCGAGGGCTTTATAGAGGTTGATAATCATCAGCTGTTTGTTGCACACGGCGTTGCTCAACGACACTTGGGCGTCGAAGTAGTTACGTTGGGCGTCCAGAAGGTCTAGGTAACCGATGACCCCGTTGATGTATTGCAGTTGTGCCAACTCCACTGCCGTGCGCGAAGCTTCGGCCAGTTGGCGGCGCGACTCGTAGATGTCTTTTATTTTGTTGAAGTTGATGATGGCGTCATGTGTCTCCTTGAAGGCTGTGAGCACTGTTTGCTCATATTCGGCCACGGCACCTTCGTAAGCGGCTCGTTTCGCTTTCAGGGCTGCACGGTTTTTGCCCATGGCAAAGAGAGGGCTCAGTAAGTTGCCTGCAAGGTAGGAGTAGGGCGATTTCAGGAAATCCCGAAGCGTTTCGCTTTCCGTACCTAATGTGGCGGTCAGTGCCAGGCGGGGGAACATGTTGGTGTAAGCCAATCCAACTTCGGCATGGGCTGCCATCAGCTCCCGTTCGGCTTTCCGTATGTCGGGGCGTCGTTCCAGAAGCGTGGAGGGCAACCCCAAAGGAAGAGCGTCGGGCAACTGTATTTCTTCGGGTAGGATGTTGCGGTTTACGGCGTAGGGGAAATCACCAGTCAAGAGTGCGATTTCGCTTTCTTTCAGGGAAATCCTGCGTTCCAGGTCTGGTACCATGGTGGCCGTCTTGGCCAATTCCACTTTAGCTTGTTGGAATACGATTTCGGAGGTCAGCCCACCCTTGAAACGGATTTCTGCCAACCGTACGCCTTCTCGCCGAGCTTCCAACGTACGGCGCACGATGGCCAGTTCGTTGTCCAACGCCATCAGTTCGAAGTAAGACTGTGCCACCTGTGCCACCAACCCCATTTTTACGGCCCGGCAGTTTTCCACCGAAGCCAGAAATTCCGCCGTGCTGCGGTCGCGTGCCCAACGGAGGTTGCCCCACAAGTCAAGTTCCCAAGAAATGGAAGCGGTAAGGCTGAGTTCCGAGTCGGCATCGAAATTGTCACCGCCGTAGTTTGTCGTTTCACGATTGCCGTTCAGGCGAGCGGTGGCTTGTGGAAACATGTTCGCAAAGTCGACACGTTTCAGGGCTGCCAATTCATTCATTCGTGCCGATGCTATTTTCAGGTCTTTATTGTACGTGAGTGCCCGGTGAATCAGCTGTTGAAGGGTAGTGTCGTTATAAAGTTCCCACCACGAGAGGTCGCCTATGGATGCCGTGTCTTGCGTAAGCGTGTCGAGCCGGGCGGGCAAGGGCATATCCGGACGGGTATAGGATTTGCCGATTTGGCAGGATGACAGTCCCGTGCCGGCTGCCAATAAGATGAGTCCGGCACCGGAAAGGCGTTTGCGGTTGAATTTGCCTTTGGCTTTGTATATCAGCACAAAGAAGAACGGTACCAACAGGATGCCGACCGATACGGCCACTATCATACCGAAGAATACGCCCGTGCCGATGGCTTGGCGGCTAGCCGAGCCGGGACCGCTGGCTACTACCATGGGCAACATGCCCAAAATGAAGGCCAGTGAAGTCATGAGGATGGGACGGAAACGCAGGCGTGCCGCATGGAGGGTCGAGGCTACCAAGTCACCGCCACGATCTACTTCGTCTTTGGCAAATTCGACAATCAGGATGGCGTTTTTTGCGGCCAGTCCGACCAACATCACCAGTCCGATTTGGAAATAAATGTCGTTTTCCAACCCACAAAGCGTGATGCCAAGGTATGCACCGAGGGCGGCTACCGGCAGGGACAGCAGTACGGCGATGGGTACCATCCAACTCTCATACAAGGCTGCAAGGAACAGGAAAACGAAGATGAACACGAGCATCAGCACGAGGCCGGTCTGCCCGCCCGCTTGTTTTTCCTGATAGGACAGTCCGCTCCATTCCACGCCGATGTTGTCGGGCAGATGCTCGCGGGCTACCTGTTCGATGACTTCCATGGCTTGTCCTGAACTGTAACCGTCGGCGGCGTCTCCTCGGATAATGGCACTGTTGAACATATTGAAACGTTTGATGCTGCCCGGCCCCGTCGTATAGGAAGTCGTACCTAAGGAGGTCAGTGGTATCATGGCGTTGTTGCTTCCGCGTACGAAAAACAAATTGATGTTTTCGGGATGCTCACGGTAGTCGGCTTCAGCCTGTATGTACACGCGGTAGATACGGTTGAACATGTTGAAGTCGTTGACGTAGACCGACCCGGTATAGGCTTTCATCGTGGAGAAAACGTCGGCCATTGGTACGCCGGACAGTTTCACCTTGTCGCGGTCCACATCGAAATAAAGCTGCGGAATCTCGGCCTGGAGGGAAGATGAAAGTCCCGACAGTTCCTTGCGTTGCGCCGCATAATATAATAAGGTGTCGGTGGCCTGTACGAGGTTCTCGAATGTGGCGTCGCCACGCGCCTCCAGTTGCATCTCAAAGCCGCCCGATGAACCCAACCCGGGAATGACCGGAGGGGTGGACAGGTAGACTTTGCATTCGGGGTATTCCTTAAAATGCGTTTTGACCTCGGCCATGACTTCATCAATCGTGGTCTTGTCCCGTTCCTCCCATGGTTTCAGGATGACGGTCAGTTCGCTACGCGCTTGGCTCGTACCTACGCGGGGGCTGCTTCCGGTTACGTTTTGTACGTATTCCACAGCCGGGTTCTCCATCAGGTAACGGATGGCACGTTCGGTCACGTTCCGTGTACGTTCGAGTGTGGCTCCTTCCGGAAGCTCCAGTTCCACCTTGAAATATCCTTGGTCTTCTACCGGGAGGAAACTGGTCGGCACCATACGGTGAAGGACGAAAGTCAGCCCGATGACCAGGCAAAAACTCAGAATGATTCGTTTAGGATGTATCAAGACTTTTTGGATTCCTTGGATGTATTTGTGGTTTCCGACGGACAACCATTCGTTGATTTTGCGGAAAACGATGTTTTTAGGTTTGTTCGGGTCGGCCGGTTTCAGGATGAGCGAGCACATGACCGGACTTAGCGTCAGGGCAACTACCGTAGAAATCAGTACCGATACCACAATCGTTACGGTGAACTGGCGGTAGAGTTGTCCCGTGATGCCCGGCAGGAAGCTTACTGGCACGAACACGGCTGCCAATACCAATGATGTGGCTATCAGGGCACCGGCCAGTCCTGTCATGGCTTTCTTTGTGGCTTCGTATGCGCCGAGATGTTCTTCTTCCATGATGCGTTCCACGTTCTCTACCACGACGATAGCGTCGTCCACCACAATACCGATGGCCAAAATCAGTCCCAACAAAGTCAACATGTTAAGCGAGAATCCGAATATCAGCATGAAGCCGAAAGTTCCGATAAGGGAAATCGGTACGGCCACGACGGGTATCAGCGTGGCACGCCAACTTTGCAGGGAAAGGAAAACTACGAAAATCACCAATACCAATGCTTCGAAGAGCGTCTTGTACACTTCGTGGATGGATTCCGAAATGTAAGTCGTCATGTCGAACGGAATCTCATATTCCAGTCCTTCCGGAAAGTTCTTGCTGATTTCGTCCATGGCCTTTTTCACGTTCTCTGCCACTTCCATGGCATTTGCTCCCGGTAGCATGTAAATGCCGAGTACGGCAGCATTCCCTCCGTTGATACCGCTTTCCGTGTTGTAAGACTGGGCTTCGAGCGAGATGCGTGCCACGTCGCGCAGCCGGATGAGCGAGCCATCTGCATCGGCACGGAGCACGATTTCCTCGAATTGGCTGACGGTAGAGAGCCGCCCTTTGGTAGAGATAGGGATGGTGATGTCCAAACCTTCTATGGGTTGCTGTCCGAGTACGCCTGCTGCGGATTCGCGGTTTTGGTCTTTTAAGGCGTTCTGCACGTCCTGTACCGTCAGGCCGAAGTTGGCCAATTTGTCCGGTTGAACCCATATCTGCATGGCGTAATAGCGGCTTCCGATGTTCGACACACGGCCTACACCCGGTATGCGTCGCAATACGTCGAGCACATTGATGGTGGCAAAGTTGCTCAGATAGATTTCATCGAATTTCGGGTCGTCGGAAGTCAGGCATAAGGTCATGAGTTGGCTGGGAGCCTGTTTCTCCACGGAGATTCCGTTTTGTATCACCTCGGCAGGCAGACGTGATTCTGCCAGTTTCACGCGGTTCTGTATTTCTACAGCCGCCAAGTCGGGGTCGGCCGAGATGTCGAACGTAACCGTGGCGGAAAAACCTCCGGAATTGGAACTACTGGATTCCATATACAGCATGCCCGGTGTTCCGTTCAGTTCCTGTTCGATGGGGGTGGCTACGGCCTGCGATACCGTCAGCGCACTGGCTCCCGGGTAGGATGCGCTGATCTTGACTACCGGAGGCGTAATTTGAGGATATTGGTCAATGGGCAATAAGGTCAGACCTATGAATCCCACGATGACAATCAGTATGGATATGACCATCGAGAACACCGGACGGTCAATGAAATAAGTCACTTTCATGGGCTTCTTGATTATTGGGCAGTTTTCGTTTGCTGTTTCTTTTCGTTTGTCTCAGCCATGGCTACGTGCACTTTCATGCCGGGGGTCAGCTTATGGTAACCTTCGGTGACAAGCTGTTCGTTCGGAACCAGGCCGCGTTCCACTACGACGTGGTTCCCGAATTCCGGTCCTAATTCGATGAAACGCCGTTCCACGGTGGAGTCTTTACGCATGACAAAGACGTAAGCCCCGCCTTTTTCGATAATAAGTGCCTTTTGCGGGACCACCGTGGCCTTCTCGCGGACATCAAGCAGGGCTTTGACTTTTGTGAACTGTCCCGGCAACAGCACGTGGTCCGGATTAGGCATTTCCGCACGTACGGAGAAGGTGCCGGTCCGCGGGTCTACTTGGGGTTCCGCAAAGTCCACCAATCCCTTGAAAGGATAGGTCGTGTTGTCCGGCAACGTGATGGTGACGGTAGGCTGCCAAGAGCGGTTTTGGTCCTTTTGCCCAATATTTACGTTACGTTCCTTGCTCTTGAGGTAGTCGAGGGCGGTCATGCTGAAGTCCACCAGTACCGTATCGCTCTTGACGATAGTAGCCAACAGCGATTTGCCGCCGCTGCCCACCAAAGTACCCAAGTCTACATGCCGCTCGCTGATGTGACCGGAGATGGGGGAACGCACGATGGTGTAGCCCAGCTCTTGTTCCGCTTGGTCCAGATCGGCTTGGCTCATTCCCACGCTGGCCACAGCCGTTTCGTATGCTGCCACGGCATTGTCCAAATCCAACTGGCTGGCTGCATTTTGTTCGTACAAGGGCTTGATGCGGTCCAAGTCGCGTTTGGCCTTTCGGGCTTGTGCCTCGTCTTTTTTTAATTGTGCACGCGCTTTGTCGGCTTTGGCACGGTATTGTCGTTGGTCGATGACAAAAAGAACCTGGTTGCGGCTGACGTACGTGCCTTCTTCAAATAACATGTTCTCCAGGAAACCTTCCACACGGGCACGTACTTCCACGAACTGTTGGGCACGTATGCGTCCTACGTATTCTCCGAAGATTTCCACATTTTGCTGCTCCACGGGCATGACGGAGACCACCGGAATTTCGGGGGCCGGTTGTTTCTCGCGGGTCAGAATCCAGTATACGCCTACCACCAATGCGATGCATATAAAAGCATAAAGAAACTTCTTTTTCTTAAATCTCAATTCTTTCTTATTCAATGGATATTTCATTTCATAATGGGTTGGATGTTCAAACGGTATAGGATAATTCGGCTGCAAAAGTAGTTTGTTTTATTGCATTTTGCCTAATAATAAATATGAAAAAAGACTAATCTTCCGGATTATCACTATCTTTGCACCGCTTTTCAGCTTTTTTATTCCTATGATGCAATACGTTAAAGATTTGACCTGCGGTTCTATTCGCGGACAACTGGTGAGACTGGCTCTTCCCGTCATGGGCTCGTCATTTGTCCAAATGGCCTATAGTTTTACCGATATGGCTTGGGTAGGAAGCTTGGGTAGCAAATCGGTTGCGGCTATTGGGGCAGTCGGGGTGCTGACTTGGACGAGTAATTCCCTGGCTCTTATCAACAAGGTTGGTTCGGAGGTAAATGTCGGCCAGTGCATAGGTGCACAGCGTATGGATAAGGCACAGGCTTATGCATCGCATAATCTGACGTTGGCTTTGTTGATTTCCATCGTATGGACTACATTAATCTGGACGTGTGCTACTCCGTTGATAGGGATATTCGGGATGGAACGTGATGTGTCGCAGTTGTCAGTGGACTATTTGCGGGTGGTATCTACGGCTTTCCCTTTTATTTTTACGTCTGCCGCTTTCACCGGGATCTACAATGCTTCGGGGCATACGCAGGTTCCTTTTTATGTAAATGGAATAGGATTGGCACTCAATATGCTGCTTGACCCGCTTTTCATTTTAGGTCTCGACATGGGGATTTTGGGGGCAGCTTGGGCTACTTGGATTTCTCAGGCTACGGTTTGCCTGATGTTTTTTTACGTATTGATGAGGAGGCACCGGTTGTTCGAAGGTTTTCGGATATTGGTTCCGTTGCGTTTGCCTTATGTACCTTTAATATTCAAAGTCGGGTTGCCGGTGGCTTTGTTGAATATCTTTTTCTCTTTGATTAGTTTGTTCATGGGGCGTACGGCATCGGCAGAGGGAGGATATTTGGGGGTAATGACTTTGACGGCCGGTGGGCAGTTGGAAGCCATAGCTTGGTACACCTCACAAGGATTCAGCACTGCACTGGGTACCTTCGTGGCACAAAACTATGCGGCCGGATGTGAGGAGCGTATCCGCAAGGCGTTTAAAATGACGTTGGGGATTACGGCTGCCATAGGTATCGGATGCACGGCCTTGTTTTATGTAGGCGGCGAATGGATTTTTTCCCTTATTACACCGGAGCAGGATGCTTACCGTGCCGGAGGGCTTTTCTTGAAAATAGATAGTTATTCCATGATTTTTATGATGCTTGAGATCACTACGCAAGGTGTTTTCTACGGTACCGGGCGTACGGTGCCCCCGGCTTTGGTCAGTATCACCGGCAACATGTTGCGCATCCCTCTGGCTTTGCTTTTAGGACATTGGGGATGGGGGATAGCCGGCGTATGGTGGGCCATCAGTATGTCCAGTATCCTGAAAGGCTGTGTCTTGTTCGGTTGGTTGGTTTTGCGGCGCCATGTGCTCTTGACCGGCAGTACGTTGAGACCCCGTTCTAACTTGCTATCCTAACCAAGTGTGCATCCTTTCGCGGATGGCGTTCGATTCACTGAGCAGTTGGATGAATTTGAGGGCCGAGTGCTTCCGGTAGGTGTGCTTTAAGGTGTGGATGCATCCTTCCATCTCATATTCCTTGACATCCAACGGGATGGCTTTGACATCCGTTTCGTCGTGTATGGTGGCTTCGGAGAGTATGGTCACCAGATTGCTTTTCTTAATCAGTTTCAGCAGGATATTGACTTCGTTCAGTTCCACACGGACTTTGAATTTGTAGTCGCGTTCGGAAAACACTTGGTCGAATGTGTTCCGGGCCTGCAAGCCTTTGCTAGGCAGGGCGAATTCATATTTTTCCAGTTCGCTGAGTGTCACTTTCTGTTTTTGGGCCAAAGCATGGTCGGAACGCACGATGACCGACAGGTGGTTGTCGAAGAGGATGTGCGATTCGATCTGTTCGTAACGGCGTGTGGGCTTGAAGGCCAATACGAAATCCACTTCTCGCTTGACGAGCATTTGCATCAGTTCCGTCATGGTCTTGTAGAAAATGTTCAGTTTCACTTCGGGGTACAGTTTCATGAAAGCCAACACAGTTTCCGTCAGAATCGGGCTGAACGAATAGGTCACGCCGATGTTTAGCGTGCCGGTGAGCAGTTGTTGCAGGTCGCGTATGTGCTCTTTGCACGTGTCGGCGGCATACAGGGTTTCTTTGGCGTATGGCAAAAGTTCCGCTCCGGCTTCGGTCAGCGTCACTTCATGGCTGTTGCGTTGGAAGAGTTGTACGTCCAACTCGGTTTCCAGTTGTCGGATTTGCTGGGATAATGTACTTTGTGTGATGTACAGCCCTTTGGCGGCTTCGGAAAAGTTGAGTGTTTCGGCTGCTTTGACGAAATACCTGAGTTGTCGTAATTCCATATTGTCGGTGATTAGCGTGTGGCTTTAAATGAAGTGTTCTTGAACAGGAAGATGGGTAGCGTGGCTCCTACGACCATTCCCAATATAATAAATGTGCAAGTCAAACCGTTGTAGGACAACAGATAGAAATAGTGGTTGAAAGCATGTTCTTCCTGATAGGTCAGGCAGAGCAAAAGAGCTTCAATCGTACGGTAGGCGTACATTCCCGGAATCATGGGTAGCAGTGCAGGGAAGGAGAAGGTCTCCGCCGGGCATTTGGCACGTGGAGCCAGAAACACTGTCAGTACGCCGATGACCAACGACGCGATGAAGCTAGCACCGATGAGGTGCATCTCACCGTAAGCGTTGTGGGTGAGGACATACCGTGTGGCGTGGCCCAAGGCCGCTATGAGGGCACAATACTTGTAAGCCTGACGCGGAGGATTACTGATACTGGCAAAGCCGATGGCAGCAATCGCCGCAAAGAATCCGTCCTGAAGAATATTGAAGAGATAAGTCATCATCGTTAAAGCCATTTGATATTCATGAGTAATAAACCGCCGCACAAGCCGGCCGACAAACAAGCGGTCAGTACCATGGCATTCATGAAACGGCTGAATGAACTGATATAGTGGCCGTCCAGAAGGTCGCTTACGGAGTTAATGTAAGGAATGCCCGGTATCAGGTACAGGACACTGGTGCCAAGGGCGATTTCCGGTGTATCGCTGAGGTCGAATACGTAACCCGCCGCACCGATTACGGAAGAGAAGAACGCGCAGCAGAAGAAAACGAAACGTACGTCTTGCCTGTCTTCCAACATGACCTGTTTCAGTTTGTAGCCTGCCAATGTCCCTGTCAGTACGATGGCCATGGCTATGAAATCTCCTCCGAACAGACGGCAAAATGCCATGTTGGCCAAGGATGCCAGTATCCACACCATCCAAGGATTGGCCGGTCGGGTCTGCACGATGGCTTCAAAATTCCGTTGGGCCTCTGCGAAACCTATTTTCCGGTCGGCTATCGCCCAACTTAATTTGCTCAGTTGGGTATTGATGTCGAAACTGATGCCCGTATGATGCAGCCTTACGATATTGCTGTACGAGTGGCTGCGGTCATCGTTCCACACCGTCATGTGTATATGAGAGGGCAAGATGGTCATTTCCGATACCATGTTCCATCTGTCGGCCATCCGTTTTACATTCTTTTCTATACGGATACATGTGGCACCGCATCCTAAGAGCCATGCGGCGTAGTCGGAAAGAAAGATGCATGCATCTTTCGGCGTTGCAGGAATATCCGTCTCTGCAATGAGTGCCTCTTTATGATTCGTCGTCGTCGAATTCGTCATAGATATTGTTTTCGTTTCCTATTTCAAGAATCTTGCTGTCTCCCGTTTCCTTGCGCACCTTTTGGATGCTTCTGAAAATAAAAATCAAAAATAAGCAACCTACGGTTAAAATCCAAATGGTCATCTGATTATTCATGTCTTTTTTCTTTTTGATACCGCAAAAGTAGGCGGTTTGTCGTTCTCCGGAAAGTTTTCGTTCGCGAAAGTTTCGATAGTGGCTATCGCATTTGCCGAGTCTCTGCCATCGGTGTTTATTATGGCAAAAATGTCCCGCCGGTATTGGGCGAAGCGGGAAAAAAGCGTATTTTTGCGGGATAAACAGGAATATTTATGCATAGCAGAGAAGAAAAATTAGAGGCTTTCGGGCGTTTCCTCGACGTGTTGGATACGTTGCGCGAAAAGTGTCCGTGGGACAGGAAACAGACGAACGAGAGTTTGCGGCCGAACACGATAGAGGAAACCTTTGAGTTGTGTGACGCCCTGATGAAAGACGACAAGAAAAACATTTGCAAGGAGCTGGGCGACGTGCTGCTGCACGTGTGTTTCTATGCCAAGATTGCCAGTGAGACGGGGGATTTTGATATAGCAGACGTGTGTGACAAGTTGACGGACAAACTGATTTTCCGCCATCCGCATGTGTACGGCGAAGCGCAGGCAGACACGGCAGGCCAGGTAAGCCAGAATTGGGAACAAATCAAATTGAAGGAGAAAGACGGCAACCAGAGCGTGTTGGGTGGCGTGCCGGAATCTTTGCCTTCGCTCATCAAGGCTTACCGCATTCAGGACAAGGCTCGTAATGTCGGCTTCGATTGGGAAAAGAAAGAGGACGTATGGGGCAAGGTGAGGGAAGAGCTTGGCGAATTGCAGGCAGAACTGGCTCGGGGGGACAAGGAGAAATCCACCGATGAGTTCGGCGATTTCCTTTTCAGTGTCATCAATGCCGGAAGGCTTTATCATATCAATCCTGACAACGCCTTAGAGCGTACGAACCGCAAGTTCATCCGGCGGTTCAATTATGTGGAGCAACATTCCATCCGCCAAGGACGATCTTTGAAGGATATGACCTTGGGAGAAATGGATGCGCTTTGGAACGAGGCGAAAGAAATGGAGAAACGGGGCGACTTGTAACGCCCCGTTTCTTATAATACTTGTACGACTATCCGTTTATATGCCGTCAGTGCCGGCGTGCCCCGGTCGGTCAGGGAGAGAATGACGTGCAGGGACTTTCCGGATGCCTCTGCCGGGATGTGTATGCGGCATTTCGGGGAATCACCGTTTTCCATGTTTACCTTACCCTTATACGTACTGGGTTCGGCATAGATTTCCCAACGGAAATCCAACGGATTCCCATTGGGGTCGTAAGATGCGGAAGCGTCGAATTCCATATCACGGCCTGCCTTCACCTTTTTATATATGCAGTTCATGTCGTCATGCCCGTCCACAATGGCTGTAGGATGGTGGTTGACGGCGGAATATTCGCTTGTGGTAGTCCATGCCATGCGTGCAGCGAAGTCGTTCCATATTTCCTGTTGCCATCTTTTTATAGCCTCGCCTCCTTCGGCTGCGCTGACGTACATGCAGTACGGATCGTATTGGCTTTCGTTGTTCCCGCTCCGGGTGATGAAATCCATACCTCGCACGTTCTTGACCTTGTAAGTGGAAAAGCGTCCGCCCCATCCCCCGAAAGTAGGTTCTTCGGGGACATTCAGCCCGTTGGCATATACGTAAAGGAAAGATGGCGAATCTCCTTCAAACACCCACTCCTTGTCGGGATAGCATTTCCCGAACGGGCTGTGGCTTTGTATGTTTTCCCTGACCCACGTGTCCGATGGTGTCCATCCGTAAACCGCTTTGTTACGGATGTATAAGATGCCGGGATAGTTCTTGGCAATCCAAGCACCAGCGTCGTCCTGTCCCAACACATCATAGATGCGGATTTTACGTACGAACCTTTCGATGTCTTCGGGGGAGCGCGTGTGCGTCACAGTCCAAAGTGCCTGAGCCACAGTGTTCATGCCGCCCCAAGCGGCAATCCATACCGGTCGCAGGTCGTCCTTTTTGTCCACGGCTTCGATGATGAGTTCGGAGCCGGGAGATGCTTTGCCGTCTCCCACGCCCGCCATATTGGATGTCTTTTGGCCTTGCCGGATGACGGAGCAGAGGTAGCCCGGTTCAGGATAACCTTCCGCATGTTTTTTCAAGCGTGGCAGGACTTTTTCAAATTGCCCGACAATTTCATGAATTCGGTCCACCTTGTCCGGCATGTCCGACCAGACCTGCGAGCTGACCAACCCTTCGATGTCTATCGCATTGGAACATACCAGAAGATGAATCATCGACTGGGTATCGTCCGGGTCCGTGCCCCCGAGGTCTGTGGTGACGATGAGTCTTTGCTTGTCCGGACACGTCCGTGCGTTACGGCAATGGCATGCAGAGGCGGAGGCGGCCAATAGTAATGCGAACACCGTTTTCAGACATATTCCGGGTTGAAGTTTTAACGTAGATACATACATGGCATTCAAATGATGTTTTTTGTTTATATTGTTTTTCCTGTCCTTTCAGTACGTTGCAAAGGTAAGCGGTATGGGATTATCTTGTTTTCGGCTGCGTTGCATATTTTTTGTTTAAAGTAACTTTTTGTGCTTTTTTGAGAGGCAAAAATCATCTGCCTTACAACGTGAAATCGTTCTGCGCCAAACGAAAAATCAATCGCAGGAGATTGAAAAATCGTTTGGCGCAGAATGAAAATCCAATATCTGAAGACGGTTCGGAGTGTGTCTGAACCCTACTTTTAGCTTAAGATTATCTGCAACTTCGAAGGTGAAGTCAGAAGGGGAAAAGCAAGGGCAGTACGAATATCATGACGATGCCCATAATGATTTGCAGCGGCAATCCGACTTTGACGTAATCCATGAAGGTGTATTGGCCGGCCGGCATGACCAATGCGTTGGGAGGAGTGGAAAACGGAGACGCGAAACACATGCTGGCACCGAGGGTGACGGCAAACAGGAAAGGGACAGGGCTGACACCAATCTGTTGCGCACTTTGCAAAGCTATGGGAGCCAACAATACGGCCGTCGCTGTGTTGCTGATGAACATGGTCATCAGGGAGGTCGTGAAATAGATTCCGGCCATGAGTGCCAAAGGGCCGTAACTGCCCAGTCCGTTGACAAGGCTGTTGGATATGAACTCGGCTCCTCCCGTTTTTTCCAAGGCTAACGACATGGGAAGCATGGCGGCAATCAGCACGATGCTTTCCCAATTGATGGTTTTATAGGCCGCTTCCACATTGCGGAAACATCCGGTCAGCACCATCAGGATACCGGCTATCATGACTGCCGTGACGGGGGCTACGGGGATGAAGTCGAATACCATCATGGCGACCATCAGTATCATGATGGCTGCTGCCAACGGGGCTTTGTAGTCCAGGGTCACCTTGGCCGCTTCGTCAAGCGGTTCTCCCAATACGACCCAGTCTTCATCCTCTTTGCTCAACCGCGAGATGTCGCTCCATGTACCTTGTATGAGTAGTACGTCGCCGGAGTGGATGCGAAGGTCTCCCAAATCCTGCAACAGGTATTCTTTCTTACGGCGGATACCCAATACGTTAACATTGAATTTGTCTCTGAAGCCTATTTCTTTAATCGTGCGGTTGACGATCCTTGAGGCCGGCATTAAGACGATTTCTGCGATGCCTATGTCATAGAAATCCAGCGAACGGTCTCTGCGTATGTCTTCCGAAGCCCGGCCGTCAAGGATTTCCAACCGGTGTGCTGCAGCCCAAGTGTGTACTTGTTCGAAATCTCCTTTGACATATAGGATGTCTTCTGCTTGCAGGATGGTGTCCGGCTCGGCCAATTTTTGCGTGATGGTTTTCAGGAAACGGTGTTGCGATGCCTCTCCTCTCCGTACTTCCAGGATATTCAGCCCGTATCTGCGGCGTATGTCCAGTTCTATGATGGTTTTGCCTTTCAGCGCGGACTGTGCAGGGACTCTTAACCGGAAAAGGTTGTCGGAGAGTCCGTACTCATGTACTAACTCTTTGAGCGACTTTCCCGAATGCTTGCCTATGCGGCTTTCTGTACCTCGCTTGGATAAGAACATTTTGCTGAGTGGCAGCAGGACTATGGTACCTGTAACTACGCAGATAAGTCCTACGGGAAGAAATGAAAAGAATGAGAGGTTGGGATAGCCCGCGTCTGTCAGCGTGTTCTGTATGACGAGGTTGGGAGGCGTGCCGATTAGGGTCATCATGCCGCCCATACTGCTGGCAAAGGCCAGCGGCATAAGTAGCCGGCTAGCGTTCATGTGGGGATTGGATGCCGCCAAACTGACGACAATCGGGAGCATCAGGGCCACGGTACCAGTGTTGCTGACGAAAGCGCCGATGGCCGAGGTGACAGCCATGATGAGGATGAACAGGCGTAGCTCGCTGTTTCCGGCCAGTTTGAGAATGCGCGAACTTAGCATTTTGGCCAGGCCGGTCTGGAAGATGGCTCCTCCGACGACAAACAGGCCCACCATCATAATGACTACGGAGTTGGAGAATCCCGACAGGGCTTCTTCCGGAGTGAGGATCTGGAATATCAGCAGGGCTACTAAGGCGCATAATGCCACGATGTCGGAACGTATTTTTCCGCTGACAAAAAATATGGCGGAAAGAATCAAGATGCAGAGGGTGGTCAGCATGGATGAAAACATGTTAGGGTTTATATCATATATCTTCTTCAAAGTTACGAAGATTAATCTGTTATCGGGACGGGGAGGGGGCTTTTTTATGTATTCTTTAGATATGGACTTGAAACGAAAAAGCACAGCCTTGCGAGCTGTGCTTACTTTTGCTTGGACTTGTCCGGCCGGTTGCTGAACTTACGTAACATGCGACGGTGGAAGCGGTCTTCGGCCTGCATCGCTTCATGTACTTTCCGGGCCGGAATCGCTTTGCACATTTTTTTGTAGTAAAGGTCTTCCAGTTCGGCCGACTCAATCTTTAATTTATTGATTTCTTTGATGAGGTTATAGTAATCTTTGTCTGTCGCATGGGCAGGGAGGCTTCTTTTTTTAAGTTCCCTGATTTGCCAGTTGATGCCCCGTTGTTTGTCATGAAGTTCGTGGAAAATCGGGAAAAAGGCCGTGGCTTCGGTCGGAGTCAGGCAGGCTTCACGTACGATGAAACTCTCCAGACGCTTCACAAAATCTTGAGGAGAGAACTGTCTTTTGGGCGGTTGGGCCATGAACTGTATGTGACCGAGTACCCAAAACAAGACGAACATGGGCAGTATTTTTCTTTTCATCTGGTTTTATGTCTATGAATTAATACACATCTGTCAAATATAGGGCGATTTCGTGGTTGCTGACCATGGCGTAATCGAGAACGTCATCCATATAAATGTCTTCGGTTTCTATGGTCTCTCCATATTGTGCCACAGGGCTTTCACTGTGGGGGTGAATTACGGACCGGAGATAATATGTTCCGAGAAACATGGCACCGCATAGGGCGGCGGCCACTGCATACCATAGCGTGCGTATGCGTGTTCGTCGGCGGGAGGGCATAGAGAGAACAGGCTTCATTTCCTTCTCCGGCAATTTGCTCATCAATTCGGACGTAAACTGCTCGAAATACTCTTCCGGAACCTTGAACGGGTTGCCGGAACCGTATTTTTTTCGGATGAAATCTTCTTCTTTCATAATTGGCATTCCTTTCTTTGTATATTTGATATTTCCGGATTCAAAAGGTTTAATCTTGGGATTTAAAAAAATCGCATATTTTTTTCACGGCATGGTGGTAGGAGGCTTTCAAGGCACCTACGCTGGTGTCTAATATGCAGCTCATTTCTTCGTATTTCATTTCTTCGTAATACTTTAAATGGAATACGGCGCGTTGCTTGTCCGGCAAACTGGCGATGGCTTTTTGCAACTGAAGCTCCGTTTCGTTTCCATCGAAATATTCGTCGGCCGTCAGTTGGCTGACGATGGCCGACGGGGCATCGTCCAGTCCGGTCGTGTCTTTTTTCCGTTGTAGGAAGTTCAGGGTTTCATTGGTGGCAATACGGTAAAGCCATGTACTCAGACGGGCATCGCCGCGGAAAGTGTCTAAATTGACCCATGCTTTGATAAATGTATTTTGCAAAATGTCATTGGTGTCGTCATGACTGTATACCATACGGCGGATTTGACGATACAGCTGCGGGCTGTAAAGGTTCACCAATTGTTCAAATGCTTGGCGTTGATGTTCCGGTTGGTTCAGCCGGTGGATGAGTGAAGTTTCCTCCGTAGAATTCATGCTCGTACAAGTCGTTGTTTAGATAGGACACCCGGAAGGGAAGATGGTTTAAAAAGCTTCTAACTTTTTGAGTAAAATTTCATCATAACCGTATGGGTCGGGACTTTCTTCCCATCCGCCGTCGGGTTTCGGATAGAGGGTGTAATAGTCTATGACGACAGGTATGGAAGGATCGAAACGTTGTATGCCTACTTTCAACGGTTCGCCTTCTTTTTTTTCTATGGGAATAGATGAATTCAACGGAGGTAGTCCGATAGCTTCCCGAAGTCTGTTTACTGTTTTTTCTTCTGGTGTATCTAATAAAAAGACAGCCAGTTCGAGCGGTTTTTCTATTCGGATACATCCGTGGCTGATGGCTCTGTTTGTGCGCTTGAAAGCCTGTTTGTTGTTGGTGTCGTGCAGGTAGATGGAGAAATTGTTGGGAAACCTGAATATAAGTCTTCCCAAGGAATTACCTTCTCCGTTATCTTGGCGTACCCTGTAACGGCCACTGGTAAGCATGTCGGCCGTGACTGCTGCAGGAGGTAGTTCTTCTCCGGTTTCTTTACTGAAAATACGATAACGGTTGCGTGAGAAATAAGCCTCGTTTCCTGCATGTCGAGGGGCTATCTCCTTTTTTACAATGCTGTATGGGATGTTCCAATATGGATTCATGTCTACCCTTTCGATACGGCTTTGCAACATGGGGGTTTTACTTTTGGGGCTGCCGATGCATATTTTCATGTCCAGATATTCCGGCTTCTTTTCGTCTACGGCATAAAGCTTCGCGGCAGCCAGGTTGACCCATACGTACTTGTCGTGCGCGGCGCGAAGGGTTCGCCAACGGCTCCGTTCGATATTGACGATGGCTTTACGGCGTGTTTCCGGATTTTGCGTTTGCAGGCAAAGGTTTGTCAGTTGGTAGTATAATGGGTTATCGGGTTGTATGTCCCGGAAAAAATCGGTAAAGTTCCCGTCTTTCAGTATAGAGAGGGCTTTATGGATGAATTCTTGATCCGCGCTTTCCGTCTCGGTGTCATACAATCGGCGAAAAGGAGCTTTTTTCGTTGTGTCCGTTTGTTCTAACCGGTTGAAAATATAGTTCGGTTGGACGTATCCGAAGCGTTGTCCGCATACGTATCTGAGATAAGCTTTCGTAAGCAGGAACTCGGTACGTCCGAAAACGGAATTGATGTTGTTTTCGGTGTCGAAATCCAGTTGACGGATTCGTCGCAGGTTCGTTTGAAGCTCGGATATATAAAAATTACTTTCCCGTAGACCGGCCAAAGAAGCCTTTTGGAGGTAAGTCAGTAAAGTATCCGCTTTTTCATCTATGCCCGAGCGGGTAATCCAAAGGAAAGGAGCACTGGAGGCATAGTATTTACGGGTATGCTCGTCTGCATACATTTTGAGAGGAAGTAGCCGCAGGCTGTCGATTTCATGTCGTATTTTCCGACTGGACAAACTATATTCCCGTATGTTCCAATCTGCAAAATCGTCCAACTGGATGTTGATGTTTGCATTTCTTTTCTCTTCATGGCATGAAATGATAATCAGACCGAAGAGGAAGAGATTGAAAAAACGAGAAAATCCCATTACATGAATTAGCGGATGGAAATCTTGCGCACTACTTTATTAACCTTTAATATATAACAGCCTTTCTTCAGAGATAAGTCTACTGTTTTTTCGTTGCTGTCAATTCTTATTGTTGCCACCTTAGTACCTGTCAGGGAGAAAATCTCCAATATGCTTCCGTTGGCGTTATAGACTGATAAAGTAGAGCCTTTCACGACTATGGATGTGGCCGAAAGTTCTGTCTCCGGCTCGTTCTTCTCTTCTTGCGCCCAACAAACTCCTGCGGTATTCAGGAGGAAGGTCGTCAATATTAAAAGAAGTGTCTTTTTCATCATAGTCTTATTCTTCATTTATTCTAATGGTACAAATATAGGTATTCCTAACGGAAGAAACAAATTTTATTGTGTGAAAAACGATTTTTCCCTTCGTTAAATTTTTATGAGAAGATTTTCCCTTGCAAGGATTGTCGGTTCAAATATGCTTTGGGCTTCTTTCAGGAGTTGGCTTTCGTCTTCGTACCGTGCCGAAAAATGACCGATACAGAGCTTTTTGACTTGGCTGTCCCGTGCGAGTGTGGCTGCCTGTAGGGCCGTGGTATGGAATGTTTCTTTTGCCCTTGCCAGGTCATCGTGCGAGAACGTGGCTTCATGAAATAATAAATCTGCTTTTTGGATATATTGGGCAAGTTCCGGTAGATAGCACGTATCCGAGCAATAGGCGAAAGAGCGTGGAGGGTCCGATGGTTCGGTAAGCCGGTGGCTGGGGACGAGTGTGCCGTCTTCCGTAGTCCAGTCCATTCCGTTTTTGATGTTATTGATTTCACAGATCGGGATACGGTAGAAATCGATCATGTCTCGCCGGATGTGTGGCAGAGTGGCTTTCTCCTGAAACAGGAAACCGCAGCATTCGATACGGTGGCGCAGGGGGATGGAGTAAACGTAGACGGAGCGGTCTTCATGAATCAAAGTATGGCGCGAGGTATCTACGGGGTAGAACTCAACACGGAAATCTAACCCTTTACAAAAAAAGCTCAGCAGACTTTGCAATATGGGGCCGAATGCCGCCGGGGCATGTACGTATAGAGGCGCTGTACGCCCTAATAAGCCAAAAGTAGAGATGAGGCCTATTAAACCGAAACAGTGGTCGCCGTGCAGGTGGGAGATGAATATATGGTTCAGCCGCGAGAATTTAAGCCGCGAACGCCTCAACTGCAGTTGTGCTCCTTCTCCGCAATCAATCATGTATAATTTTTCGCGGATGTTGATGACCTGTGACGTGGCGAAGTGCCGTGTGGTAGGTAGTGCAGACCCGCATCCCAAAATTGTCAATTCAAACTTTTCCATGCCTTCCGGATATGAGTTTCATTGTACAAAAATACATAAAAAAGGGCGATGAGAAATAATCATCACCCTTTCTTTCGTATTTTTTCCTATTTAGGAATGTGGCTTATTCGCCTTTTTCCATTTGGGCTTTCAATGCAGCCAATGCGTCGATGTCACCCAAGGTGGTAGCAGCTGCTTGGTTTTGAATCACCGGAGTTTCTTCTTTTTTCGTACCTTTCTTGGCGCTGTTAGTTGTTTTTTTGGCTTCTTTAGCTTCAGCGCGCTGTGCATCTTCGTAGATACGGCTGTGAGACAAGATGATACGTTTGCTTTCCTTGTTAAACTCAATTACCTTGAACTGCAATTTTTCGTTCAGTTGAGCCTGGCTGCCGTCTTCCTTCACCAAATGTTTCGGAGTAGCAAAGCCTTCTACACCATATTCCAATTGGATTACAGCGCCTTTGTCCAACATCTCGACGATAGTACCTTCGTGAATAGAGTTCACCGTGAATACGGTTTCAAACACATCCCAAGGATTCTCTTCAAGTTGCTTGTGACCCAAGCTCAAACGGCGGTTTTCTTTGTCGATTTCCAATACCTGAACCTCGATTTCTGCACCAATCTGCGTAAATTCAGACGGATGCTTGATTTTCTTTGTCCAAGAAAGGTCGGAAATATGAATCAAACCGTCTACGCCTTCTTCTATCTCGACAAATACGCCGAAGTTCGTAAAGTTGCGTACTTTGGCCGTATGTTTGGAACCTACGGGGTATTTCTCTTCAATGTTTTCCCAAGGGTCGGCTTTCAGCTGTTTGATGCCCAAAGACATCTTACGTTCTTCACGATCCAAAGTCAGAATGACAGCTTCTACTTCGTCGCCCACTTTCATGAAGTCCTGTGCAGAACGCAAGTGTTGGCTCCAAGACATTTCCGATACGTGGATCAAACCTTCTACGCCCGGAGCGATTTCGATGAATGCACCGTAATCGGCCATCACGACAACTTTGCCTTTTACTTTGTCACCTACTTTCAAGTTCGGATCCAAAGCGTCCCAAGGATGCGGAGTCAGCTGTTTCAGACCCAATGCGATACGCTTCTTCTCGTCGTCGAAGTCAAGGATAACCACATTGATCTTCTGGTCAAGCTGTACCACTTCTTTCGGATCGCTCACGCGTCCCCAAGAGAGGTCGGTGATGTGGATCAGACCGTCTACGCCGCCCAAGTCGATGAAGACGCCGTAAGAGGTGATATTCTTAACGGTACCCTCAAGTACCTGTCCTTTTTCAAGCTTGCTGATGATTTCTTTTTTCTGTTGTTCCAATTCGGCTTCGATAAGAGCCTTGTGCGAAACAACGACATTCTTGAATTCCTGGTTGATTTTAACGACTTTGAATTCCATAGTCTTTCCTACGAATACATCGTAGTCGCGGATGGGTTTCACGTCGATTTGTGAACCCGGCAAGAATGCTTCAATGCCGAATACGTCCACAATCATACCGCCTTTCGTGCGGCATTTGATGTAACCCTTGATGATCTCTTCATTTTCGAGGGCTTCGTTCACACGATCCCAGGAACGGGTAGCGCGTGCCTTCTTGTGAGAAAGGATGAGCTGTCCTTTCTTGTCCTCTTGGTTCTCGATGTAAACCTCGACTTTGTCTCCGACTTTCAAATCGGGATTGTAGCGGAATTCGCTCATCGGGATGATGCCGTCTGACTTGAAGCCGATGTTCACCACCACTTCACGCTTGTTCATCGCGATAACCGTACCGTCAACCACTTCGTGGTCATTTACTTTGTTTAAAGAGCCTTCGTAGGCCTTTTCCTGAGCTTCGCGGCTCTCGTTCACCAGAGTGTCACCGCTTTCATAAGCATTCCAGTCGAAGTCTGCCAACGGTGCTACGTTCTTTAATTCTGCCATTTAATTAATTGAAAATAATAAAATTAATAATGTTAGACATTATGTTGTATATAATCGGGCGCAAAGTTACAATAAAAGGTATAAATATGCAATTAAAAAGGCAAGAAAATGAATGTATTTCTTGTTTTTGTTTGTATCTTTGCAGCGTCATTTATAATCATCTAACATGGGAAAGATTAATTGTATAGGTATTTTGACTTCCGGAGGAGATGCTCCCGGAATGAATGCCGCTATCCGCGCTGTTACGCGTGCCGGGATAGCAGCGGGTTTGAAGGTAAAAGGTATATATCGTGGTTATGAAGGATTGATTAACAACGAAATTCAGGAATTTACGACAGAGAATGTGAGCAATATCATCCAGAGGGGAGGAACGATTCTGAAAACGGCTCGCAGCAAGGAATTCCTTACGCCGGAGGGGCGTAAAAAGGCTTATGACAACATGGTGGAACAGGGTATTGATGCCTTGATTATCATAGGGGGTAACGGTTCGCTTGAAGGTGCACGCATTTTTGCTGAGGAGTTCGATGTGCCCTGTATCGGTCTGCCCGGCACCATCGACAATGACCTGAGCGGGACGGATTCCACTATCGGTTACGACACGACGTTGAATACCATTGTGCAGTGTGTAGACAAGATTCGTGATACCGCGACTTCGCACGAACGTATATTCTTCATCGAAGTGATGGGGCGCGATGCCGGTTTCCTGGCGCAGAACAGTGCGATAGCTAGCGGGGCGGAAGCTGCCATCATTCCCGAAGACTCTTCCAATGCCGACCAGTTGGAACAGTTCATCAGCCGGGGTATTCGCAAGAGCAAGAGTTCCAGTATGGTTATCGTGTCCGAAAGCCCCAAGTGCGGTGCCATGTATTATGCCGACCGGGTGAAGAAAGAATACCCCGAGTTCGACGTGCGCGTGTCTATTCTCGGGCATTTGCAGCGTGGCGGTTCTCCGAGTGCTTACGACCGTATTTTGGCTTCCCGTTTGGGGGTAGGCGCCATTACGGCTTTGCGCGAAGGGCAGCGTAACGTGATGATCGGCATCAAGAATGATGAAGTGGTGTACGTACCGTTCTGCAATGCCATCAAGAGCGACAAGCCGGTGAAGAAAGAGTTGATAAATGTATTGGGGATTTTGTCCATTTAAGGAACGGGCAAAGCCATATTATAAAAAAGTGTAACGGGAGCGAGGTCGGCAAGACCGGCTCCCGTTATTCTTTTGAAAGGCTCATTCTTCTTTCATCATTTCAAAAAAGCGGTGGATGGCGTCCCGGTTCACCGCTTTCAGTACGGCAGAGCCGTCACCGATAATTACCGTGTCGAAGAGGAAAGACAAACTGCTGAAGCCGGACGGGTCTTTGCTGATGCACTGGTTGTAATAGCCCGATGCGTTTCTGCCGTTCGGGTCTTCGGGCCGTCCTTTTATGTTGCCTAAGTAATAGTTCCCGTCGAACGTGTTACGGGTGGAGCGGTTCAGGCGGATTTCTGATTCCTGCGGGACGAAGAATACATTTTCCCGGAACACGGTAGAGTCCGCATAGCCGTCCCATGAATCGGACGTGATGATACTGCGGTCGATGAACGGCTCCGTTTTGGGGTTGACATGCAAGAGGTTCCGTTGTACCAATGTGTTTTTGCAAGGACCGGCAATGTGGATGTTGGCCGAGAATATTCCGCTACGGGTCGCACGCGGGCGGATAGCGTCATTGATGCTCACATTATATTGCACCGCGCTGCCTTGGTTGCCTGCACCGTGGTACGTGCCTGAATTGCAAATCAGGACCAGTCCGCCGTCGTTGTCGTGGCTATAGTTGTATTGTATGGTCGTGTTGCGGCAGTTGTAATCCGAGTCGAATCCTTGTGCGTCCCATGGGGCCTTATGGTCGCTCACTTCGTTGAACTGCATCACGGTGTTGTCGCAACTCCAAGGCCAAAAGCCTGCGGCGGCCTCGCTGTGGGGCAATGTGCCCGGGCAGTTGCGCATCAGGTTGTATTCTATCAAGGCCCCGTCGCATCCGATGGGGACGATGCCGTCGCCCGGGACTTCCTCTATCAGGTTTTTGCGTATGACGGTACGCGTGTTGGGATGCCAATGTTCGCGGTCGCTGTAACCGGACCAGATGATACCGTTCCGCTCGCACCTCCGGATGATGCAGTCTTCCACCCGTAATCCGTCGAACGTGGAGGGCGTGTCTTTACCCCGGTTGACGATGAGTATGCCCGAACCTCCCCCTTTCTGTTTAATCAGGCTGCCGTTCACGTCGTGGATATGGAGTGCCCGGAGCACGATGTCGTGCGACACGCCATAATCTTCGCAGAGCACTTTCACGCCCGTGCGGTTCGCCATCCTTTGCTTTCCGGTGTTCACGACCTCCAGATTCTCTAAAGTGAGATAGTCTGAATTGCGCACCAAGACCGTGTACAGCGACGAGTCCGGGGCTTGGATGCAAGGTTTCCTGCCTGTGCCGTAAGCACCGATTACGACCGGACGGCCTGCCATCCCCTCGGCCGACACTTCCAACAGCCCGTTGAATGATGAGTTCCTGCGCAATAATAAGGAATCGCCGGCATTCAGTTGTATTTCTTTCGTCCGCGACAGGCTTTTCCAAGCCGTCTTTTCGCTCTTTCCGTCGGCGCGGTCATCACCGTTTTGCGCGTCTACGTAATAGTTTTGTCCCCCACGTGGTTTGGACTTGGCATGGGAGGGGACGGAAATGTTTCCGGCCACTCCCAAGAAGATAAGAAGGAATAAAGTTCTCATTATATGATAAGGTTAAGGAACATTCGTAACCATACGGGTCATTTCAGCCATGTGGCCCGTTTCCACACATATTCCAACGGGCCGTGGTCGTGGTGTTTCATCCACCATTTGCAGAAAGAGAATTGCAGGACGAAGAACGCCATTCCGGCCAACAGGCTGGCCGTAATGCCCAAATCGTCGTGCAAGGAAAAGCCCCAGTTGTAATAAAGCATGGCTCCGGCAATGCTTTGGGTGATGTAGTTCGTCAGGCTCATCTTGCCGTATGGGATGATTTTGCTCATGAACGCTTGCATCCGGGTGCGGTAAAAGGCCATGAGCCCGCCCGAAACCAGTACCAACATGAAAGCGAATTTATACAAAGAGCTTACCACAAGGTTCAGCGGGGTCAATACGGACGGATTGCTGATGAAGTCGGGCAGCATGTTGCCAAGCCCGTATAGGGGGAAAAATGCGACCAAGGCTCCGCAGAGTATCTTGTTCCACACTTTCAGGTTTTCTTTCAGGAACAAGCCCCGTCTGCCGATGAGCAGCCCGAATAGGAACAAGGCCGCCGTCTGGAACACACGTCCGTTGTCCCAGGCCCAAGCCAGGCTGGCCAGTTGTCCCTCCCAAAGGTTCACGCGTACGGTTTCCCAAAACGTGCCGCCCTGCTGTACGGCGAAAGTTTGTGCCCACAAATGCCCGGTGGGTACGGCCGGAGTGACGAATGCCGGGTCGCAGGCCGCCCGGATGGCGTAGTATAAGGGTAGGGGTTGGATAAGCAGGACGCAGGCCAGTACCAGCAGCCATTTGTCTTTCAGGCGGCAGGTGAGCGGAAGGATGAAGCCCACTAAAGAGTAGAGCACCAATACCTCCGCCGTAAAGAACGAGGCGTTCAGGTTGCCGAAAAGGAAAAGCAGGAAGAGCCGCCAGCAAAACCGTCCCCTGAAGTCTTTTCCGCGCAGCCGCTGGTTGTCGTATTGGATGAAAAAGCTGAAACCGAAGAGCAATGCGAAAACGGCGTATGCTTTTCCGCCGAAGAGGAAGAACATGCCGTCCCAGATGGCTTTGTCACTGAAGTCCAACCACTCGCTTTGTCCCGCAGTGTCGGGGTAGGAGTAGAAATTGAAATGTTCGATGGAGTGCAACAGAATGATGCCCATTACGGCTATTCCGCGTAATACGTCAGCCACGTCCACGCGTGGATGTTTCGTCATGGTGGTGTTTTGCATGTTTTTTTTCCTTTTGTTTGTTTCGTGGTTGCAAAAATAGGGATTTTTTTCATCTATACCAACAAAAATTATTCTGCGGAGATTTGAAAATCGTTTGCCGCAGATTGAAAAATCAGTCTCAGCCAAATGATTTTTCATTTGGCGCAGAACGATTTTGAAAATGTAAGTGCTTGGTTTTCAGGTGTGTTTGTAGGTGAAAAAATATTGATGAAAGTCACTTCTATAAGTGGTTAAAAAATACCGTAGAACTCCCCGTTGATTTTCTTTTTCCGACTATAAAAAATATCCCTACTTCACAGTAAGGATATAAAAAAAGGGTCAGCGCTCTGACCCAACCTTTGTTAACCTTAAATCTAATACTATGAAAAACACGATGCAAAGTTACGGAGTTTTTTGAAATAAACAATAGAAAAAGAATTAAAATGTCTATGCTTAACGTTTTTTATAGGATAAGCTTTGGTTTAGCTGTTTTTTTAGTCGTTTTTCGAGGTCTATTGGGGGATGAAAAAAGTCCATCTCTTGGTAAGAGATAGACTACCGTTTGCAAATGTAGGTAAAAAGCCAGATAACGCCAAGTAACTGTATGAAAAAATCTAAGAAATGCGATGTTTTTCTAAACTTTGTATTTTTTAAATGGCTGTAAAATAGTATATTTTAAATGTCGATCTATCTCTTACCAAGAGATGGACCGCTATTGGTAATATAAAATAATAGTAACGCAGGAATATGATAAGATTGATCCGTAGTTTGATGAAAATATGGCTCGTTGCGTATATGGCCTGTGGCTGTGTGGCCTGTCGGAGTAATAAAAAATCGCATCCCTTAGAAGGGGAATACGCCGTTTCGGTTCCCTGTTTGCGAGATATGGGCATCGTGCGTCCGATTTCCGGATGGAGTCGGGAGGATAGTGTCATGACCCGGTTTAAATATCGTGACGGACGGATGGTCGGGGGCTACAGTACGGAATATGGTACTTTTATAGTGGAGACGCATCCATTGGCGTTTCGGGTTTTCAAGGAAAAGAAGTCCGTAGCCACCGGTCGTGTCCGCGAGGTTTGTTTCAAGCCCGTTCGTGTCGCTCCGGAAGGCCATGTGGTTTATATGGAATTCAACGGCATGGAGCAAGAGACGGCAAACGGTGGAAAAGCCCGTCCTTTTAGGGGAGAGGTATCGGCTTCTTACGACTCCGAGGGACATATAACCGAGATGAACTACCATCGTGAGAACAGTTCGGGCTACAGGGAAACCGGCGTGGCGCGGTACACTTGGAAGGACGGGAATCTGGAGACGGTGGTTTCCGATGTTTCCCATACGAACAATCTATACGAGAGGCATGAGATTTATACTTTTGGCTATGACATGCAGGATTCCCTGAAGTTAAATCCCGGTATCTACCTCCAAGAGATGAATTGTTTTCCGGGGCTTTATGATTTTATTTGGTATGCCGGACTGTGGGGGAAAACCACCCGTCGCATTCCGCAGACGGTCACATACGAAAAGGTGGGAGACGGAGAAAATCGCAGCGAAACGCAATCTATCACTTTTATCCTCAGGCCGGAAAAGAATGCTGCGATATTGTCTTACGGTGGAGTTCCGCGCTTTTCATTCGATTACTTTCCCGTCAGTTGCCCCTGAGCGGTGGTCCCGTTGTCGGCCTCGGTTGGTGACGGGACCTTTTTAAAGGGATAAAAGAAATACGGGTCGCTTCACAGCGACCCGTATTCTTTAGTTTTTTAGGTATTAGTTTTGTTTAAGGTAAAAAGATTGTTTTCAGGATAACGCTGCAAAGGTAAGCGCATTTTTAGGTGCGTGCAAGTAAAAAAACATGCTATAAAACATATTTTGCGAAAAACACTGCATTTTCCTTAAAAATCTTTTAATCTGCTTTGTCTTTCAGTTTTTGCCGATGGTAATTTACCATCCGGTCTATCGGTTCTTTGAGGATGTTTCCTATCCGTATGTCGTATATTCCGGCAGCCTCCTCCAGTTCTTCGTGGAAAATGGCGGCTATGCTGCCCACGAAGTGTACGGCAAGCGATCCGGGGTGGTAAGCCATGATGTTCCGTTCAAAGAAGGCTTTGAAGCAGTCTGTGAGTATACGGTGGGCGTCAGGGTGGGTACGGTGGGCTTTCAGGAAAGGTGTGAAAGAAGCTAAGAAACGGTTGGCTTCCGGTCCCCGGTACACTTTCCGGATGATGTCAGCTTCGTCCCATCCGTAGCTTTCCGCCAGCTTACGGCTTAGTTCTTCGTCTAAAAGTCCTTTGAGCCAGTCGCCTATCAGGCGTTTGCCTAAAGCTGTGCCGCTGCCTTCGTCCCCTAAGATGTATCCCAACGGAGACACATGTTGCACAATGTCCTGTCCGTCGTAACGGCAGGAATTGGAACCGGTGCCCAAAATGCAGGCAATGCCGGCTTCGTGTCCGCATAAGGCCCGTGCAGCCCCCAACAGGTCGGAATGGACTTCGGCTGTGGAGCGGGGGAAGAGTCCGGTAAGGGCCTGTCCCATCTTGTCGCAGACGGAAGGCAGGCATCCCGCACCGTAATAATAGATATGGGTTTCCGTTTCCGGTCCTTGGAGATGGGGGGCCAACCGGGGAAGCAGTTCCGTTTGCAGGATTTCCCGGATGGCGGGAGGTTCCAACAGGGCAGGGTTGAGTCCACGCGTACGGAAAAGCTGAGGCTCCTGATGGGGAACTGCCAGGCACCAGTCGGTTTTTGTGGAGCCTCCGTCGGCCACCAACAAGGCTTTCCGTAGGTTATGCTTGGTTTCCATGATGTTCTTTTTTCCCGAATTCCGGGTCTATTTTCAGCAGTGCTGTGACGCCGACCGTCACCAAGCAGCAGGCCATTACGATAAGGAAGAAGTGGAAGTATCCCACGGCTTCCTGCAATTCTCCGGCCACGGCGCCCGGCAGCATCATGGACAGGGCCATGAAAGCCGTGCAGAAGGCATAATGCGAAGTCTGTTGTTCCCCTTGCGAATAATATAGGAGGAACAGCATGTAGGCAGTGAAGCCAAAGCCGTAACCGAATTGCTCAATGAATACCATGGCGTTGATAAGCAAGAAATTCGTAGACTGGAAGTAACTCAGATAGACATATACAAGGTCTGGTAGCGTGATGCTCCATACCATCGGCCACAGCCACTTTTTCAGCCCGTTGCGCGAGGCGGCTATACCGCCTATGATGCCGCCGAGGGTCAGGCCGAGTACGCCTACCGTTCCCTGTACGAACCCTACTTCCTGCGTGGAAAGCCCCAGTCCGCCTTCGCTGACGGGTTTAATCAGGAACAGGTTGGAAATCCGGATGAGCAACGCTTCCGGCAGGCGGTAGAAAAGCATGAAAAGGACGGCGGCCACAGGCTGCGGTTTCCGGAAAAACGATGTGACGGTGAGCCAAATGTCTTTCCACAGGCTGCGGGCCGACACGGCTTTTCGTGTCCGGTCGCAGTCGGGGCGCGGCAAGTGGAAAAAGTGGTAGGCAGTCACGGCAATGAAGAATGCCGCCAGCACGTAGAAAGCGATGCTCCACGAATAGGCGATGCGGCGGGTGAAAGTTTCCAACGTGCCCGCCAACATGATGAGCAGTCCGCTGCCCGCTATGGTGGCGATGCGGTAGAACGTGCTCCTGATGCCCACATACAGGCTTTGCTCGTGCGGGTCGAGCGCCAACATGTAAAAACCGTCGGCTGCGATGTCGTGGGTGGCACTGCTGAAAGCCATCATCCACAGGAACATCAGGGTAAAGACGAGGAAATGGGCGGAGGGAAGCGTGAAGGCCACTCCGGCTATGGCGGCGGCGATGAGGAACTCCATGGCCAATATCCACCATCTTTTGCTTTTGGCAAGGTCGATGAACGGGCTCCATAGGGGTTTGACGACCCACGGGAGGTAGAGTGCGCTAGTGTAGAAAGCGATTTCGGCGTTGGAAAGTCCCATGCGTTCGTACATGACGGTAGAGATGCTCATGACCGTCACGTAAGGCAGTGCCTCGGCAAAGTACAGGGTCGGAATCCATTTCCATGGGTTCCGGCTTGGGGTTTCCGGTGTTTGCCGGTCGTCTATGGCGTAAGGTTTTCTTTTCATAAGGCTGTCAAGAGTAGGCTTTCCGGATGGTGATTCCGTCATAATAATGTTTCAGGATTTCGTCGTAACGGTAACCTTTGGCTCCCATGACCGCCGCCCCGATCTGGCATAAGCCCACGCCGTGCCCCCATCCGGCACCGTGGAGGACGAACCGGCCGGGTATGCCGTCGTGCAAATCCTCCTTGTCGACTACGAATGCCGAACTGAACAAATGGGTGTGGCTTAATACACGGCGTATTTCCAACTCTTTTCCGATGACGAGTGTCTCCTGTGTACCGACGATTCTCAACCGGCTGATATGTCCGCCTCGTCCGCGTTCCACGGGGATGAGGTCGAGGATGCTGCCAAAATCCGTTTTCAGGTTCTCCTCGATGAGCCCGGACAATTCGTCTTGCGTGTATTCCACGCGCCAACGGTAGAAGTCCGTGGTTTCCCTGTCGTAGTCGTTCAGCACTTGACGGAGTATCTCTTCGTCTTCCGTGTGGCAGAACGAAGGCGGGTTGCTCCGTATCCACTTTTCAGCCTCCTCTTCCCGGGTGAGGTCCGGCAGCGCCGGACGGATGCCCGAAAGATTCCCGGGCGCAATATCTCTGACACTGGTCAGGTAAGACAAATGCTTGTCCTCCCAGCAATATTCGAATTCTTCGGTCGCTCCGCCGCAGCATTTCGAGAAACGTGCGTCGCAGATGTCATCCCCCGACGTGAGGATTTGCCCGCGTGTGGCTTTGACGGCTTCCACCACGGCCTCGTTGCTGGCCCGCGTGATGCCCTGATAGCGTTGGCAATGGTCGTCGGCACATACGTCGAATATCGTATGGTCTTCGCGGTCGTACCAACGGATCAGCTCTCCGTCGCTTTTGCTGAACGAGAAGAATCCACGGTCGTGGTTACTCAGTTGTTTGCGCTTTTCTATCTGGGCATAGAGCCAGCTCCGGCTGATGACGGCCGATGCTTTCAGGAACTCAGGAGAGGCGGAGGCGTTCATTTCGCTGGAAATGACACTGATGAGGTAGTCTTCCACCGGCAACACGTTGATGGCCACGATTTTTTCTTCTTCCACCACTAATTTCAACGTGCCGCTGAAGATTTGCGTTTCTTGCCGTTCCCAATGGAATTTGATACCGATTGTCACGTCGTAAAGCGAGAAAGAAGCTTTGTTTTCCTGAGGGGTAAAAGTCAATTCCCGGTACAGGTTTCCGTTCCACAGGATGCCTCCTTCGCTGCATTCTACCGTTTGCTCGCCCCTTACGAGGCTGCCTTTGGCCGAATAGGTGGCGTTGAGGGAGAAATGGATACGTTGCCGGCTCATGATGCCTACGCTGACTTCGGGTTCCGTGCCTTCATGTAGTCGTTCCGGAGCCGTGCGCGGCTCCGCGTTTTCCGTGCCGTCTTTCTTCTGGTGGCGGGTGAACTGCCCGATGACCGGTTTCAGTTCTTCTTCGCTCAGCGTCACTTCGCGCAGGATGTCCGTAGCCAATTCGGCCGTGATGGCCCGGAAATCTTTTTCTCTCGGTGTGATGAACAGGCCGCCCATATCCAAGGCTCCGGGACTGACGAGCAGTTGGTGCTCGCCGGTCTGTCCGTAGCAGGCCGGCCTGTGTTTCTTGCGTGGGAAAATCAGGATGACGATTTCGTCTTCTCGTCCGGCGTTCCATGACTGCCGCCAACAGATGATGTTCATGCGCGGTTCGTTTTCCCCGTCGCAGAGCGGAAGGGCATAGTAGAGTTTTTCAAAAAGCAGGCAGGGATGTTCCGACGGCCGGGTGCGGATGACAAATACCGGACATATATAACTTTTGAGGATGTAGAGCCCGCAGTTGGCGTTTTGCATCATGATTTCCTCGATGCTCTCTTCTTCGTCCGGTTGCAGGGGATAGAGTTTTTCCATCCCCATTTCGTAGCTTTTCCAGTCCCGTTCGATGGGCAACACACCCCGTTTCCCTGCCTGGAAGTGCATGTGGTCGGGGGCAGAAGCGCCGCATACGGGGCCGTTGTAGAAAAAGACGGCTTCCGGTATGTTCCAGGCCATGTTGCGCAAGGTCTTGAAGTGAGGCAGGATGCTTTGTGGTGTATGCCTCCGTGCCGGGATGGTAAAGTGTTCCGGTAAGATAGGATAAGGGTTCACCAACAGTTGGTAATGTCCTTCTATGGGCAGGGCGTGTTGTACCTCCGGCCGGTTCAGGTCGCAAAGGAAGCACGGGCGGGCGGCCAAGGCTTCGGCTGAGATATTGGCTCCGGTCGAGGCTATTCGTGCCGGATTGAACTGGGCGGTCAGCGTATGGTCGCCGATGGCCAGTTCCTTGTTCTCTGCTTTTTGCAGGTCTTCATAACGTTGCCGGGCTTCGCTCCAGTCCTCTAATTGCTTGCGGAAGAAAGCCTGCATTTCTTCGGGATTCAGCGGGTGTGCCCACAGTCGGTTCAGTCGGCGGCGGGCTTCTATCTCGATAGTACGCAGCCGGTCCTTGTAAAGATTGTGGGCATTGGCTTTTTCTATGCTCAGTGCCGCGTCGGAATTGCCTTCCCAACGTCGGCATAAGTAAAGTTCTTCATAGATGCGCCCGATGCGGTAGTAGCGTGAAAAGCATAAGCCGAGTGCATAATCTTCCCCGTAACTGGTGTTCGGGATTTGCAGCTTCCTTAGAATCGGGGTGAAGAAAGCGCGCGGGGCACCCAGTCCGTTGATGCGCAAGGCATTGTTGCGGCCGTTTTCGGGGGTCCATTCCTTGTGGTCTATCAGGCCCGGCGGCAGAGTTTGCAGGGAGAAGTCCGTCATGCGGTAGGCTCCGATGACCATGGCTGCCTTTTCATGATAAAAAGTTTGTATGATGCGCTGCAAAGTCTGTGGTGAACTGTACAGGTCGTCCGAATCCAACTGGACGACGAAGCGTCCGCAACGCGGGTGGTGTACGGCCAAGTTCCAACAGCCCCCGATGCCCAAGTCGCCGCGTTCGGGGATAAGGTGGACGACGCGAGGGTCACGGGTGGCATAACGTGCGATGGCTTCCGTCGTTCCGTCTGTGGAATGATTGTCCGCCACGATAAGGTTGAAATCGAAATCTGTTTCTTGGGACAGCACGCTGCGGATGGCATCTTCGATAGTGCGGACCCGGTTGCGTACCGGAATGACGACCGTGGCCTCGCAAGGGAAATCTTCGGCACGGAAGTCTACCTCGTCGAATTCGTCGGGAGCCAGATAAGCCCCGATTTGCTTCAGGTGCTCCGTACAGGCTTTTTCCATTTCGATTTGCACGGTGCGGTTTTTCGGGTCTACGTAGTCGAAATTTTTCTCTCCGCTTTTCCGGGTGTCGGTTTCCGTTTTCGTATAAAGGGGTTCGTCCAAATGGAACAACTTGCCGTGGCGGCTCAAGTATAGCCGTAAGTCATACCATCCAGCGAAACGATAGTCGGGCAAATTCTCTTGTCCGGCGTATGCTTTCAGGCCTTCTGTACGTATCAAGACCAACGGGCCGAAATCGAAATCGTCGCGCAGGCTGCCCTTTTGGTAATCTATGAGCGGATGGGCATGCCGTGCCCCGTCCTGTATGGCGTAATGGTCGGCATAAAGCAAGTCGGCACGGGTGTCGTCGGCCACACGCAACAGGCGGTCGAGGGCATGGAACCCCAGTTCAAGCGGCAGGGCTTTGTGGTAGAACAGGCAGTATTCGGCCTCGCAAAGGCGAGCCATGTCCAACATGGCCTGTGTGCTGAAAATACCGTCGGTGTGCAACGGTAAGCAGGTATCTGGCAGGGTGGCCTCGACACCAACGGGGCACAGCCCGTAGATACGGCCTGTCCATCCACTGCTGCGGAGTTCCTGTACCAGTCCGGCCATTTGGTTCTCTGTTCCGCAAGGGAGGAAACAGTCTATTCGTGGAGAATGTGATGACGATTTCATGTGGTAATTTATGTATTATAGCGTGCAAATATACTAATAGAAGTCCAATATAGTGGAAAGTTTTCTCTTTTTTCCGTAACTTTGCCTGTAAAATAAAGGAGAAGAGATAACCGTGGAGGATAAGATAGCATTATTGGGCATGACGTTGTCGGAGTTGAAGTCCGTGGCGGGGGAAATCGGTATGCCGTCTTTTGCCGCCCGTCAGATGGCGGAATGGCTGTATGGGAAGAAGGTGGCTTCCATTGACGAAATGACCAATATTTCGGCGAAGAACCGATGTTTGTTGAACGAACGTTATACCGTGGGCTGCTTGGGTCCGGTGGATTGCCAACGCTCGGCAGACGGGACCGTGAAGTATCTGTACCGTACGGCGGCGGGCGGATACGTGGAGACGGTGTATATCCCCGATGGCGACCGGGCTACGCTTTGCGTGTCTTCCCAGGTGGGGTGCAGGATGAACTGCCGTTTTTGCATGACCGGAAAACAAGGCTTTTCCGGACAGCTGACGGCTGCTGATATCCTGAACCAACCGTATTCGCTGCCGGAGCGCGACACCCTGACCAATGTGGTGTTCATGGGGCAGGGAGAACCGTTGGACAATCTGGATAATGTGTTGCGCGCCACGGAGATTCTGACAGCCGATTATGGCTATGCCTGGAGTCCTAAGCGCATTACGGTGTCTACCGTCGGACTGCGCAAGGGGCTGAAACGTTTTTTGGACGAGAGTGAATGTCATCTGGCAGTCAGCCTGCATAACCCGTTTGCCGACCAACGTGCCCGGTTGATGCCGGCCGAGAACAGTTACGGCCTGCAGGAAATCGTGGCGTTGCTCCGGGAGTACGACTTTACGCACCAACGTCGCCTTTCTTTTGAATATACGATGTTTGAAGGGGTGAACGACACCTTGGCGCATGCCAAGGAGCTCTTGCGCTTGCTTGGAGGGGTGGAATGCCGGATGAACTTGATTCGTTTCCATCCCGTTCCCGGCGTGGACTTGAAGGGGACGTCGGAGGAAGGCATGTTGCGTTTTCGGGATTACCTGACCGGGCACGGGCTTTTTTCTACCATCCGGGCGTCGCGCGGACAGGATATTTTTGCCGCTTGCGGATTGTTGAGCACGGCGAAACAACAAGGTGTGGAACTTAAAAAAACAGAATAAGGCTATGAAAAGGATTTTAGGAAATCGGTGGATGTCGTGGTGCGGGATATGGGTTGCCGTAATGCTGTTGGCTGCCTGTGACCATTTGGCTAAGCCTACGTCCAGTGGACGCCCGTACGAAGTGTTGGTCGTTGTGGGCGACTCCTTGTGGCAACGTCCTGCGGGACGTGCGTTGTTTGATGTGTTGGATACGGATATCCCCGGTCTTCCGCAGCCCGAGCGTTCGTTTCGTATTTCGCAGACCGACCCGAAGCGTTTTAATCAGGTGTTGAACATTTTCCGGAACATCATAAAGGTGGATATTGCTCCTAACCAATATACGCAGACCAAAATGAAGTTCACGCGTGACGTGTATGCCCGGCCGCAAGTGCTGCTGACGATTCAAAGTCCGAATGAAAAGGACTTTGCCGCTTTTGTGAAAAAGAATGCCCGGGCCATCATCGACTTTCTGGTGAAAATGGAAATGAACCGGCAAATCAATGAATTGGAGAAAAAACATTCGGAAGTCGTGTCTTTCTTGGCCGATTCCATCTTCGGTTGCCAATTCTGGGCACCGGCGGAAATCAAGAGCTACAAGAAAGGGAAAGACTTCTTCTGGACTTCTTCCAACACGGCTTCCGGGTTAGTGAACATCTGTATGTATTCCTATCCTTATGAAGGGCCTTGGACGTTCAACAAGGCATACGTGTTGGCCAAACGCGATTCCGTGATGAAAGTCAATATCCCCGGTGTGGAACCCCGTATGTATATGGCTACCGACACGGTTTGTACTTCGGTGAAACCCATTACGGTGAAAGGAGGGTATGCCATGGAGGCACGCGGACTGTGGAAAATGGAGCATGATGCCATGGGCGGCCCGTTTGTCAGCCATTCCCGGGTGGACACGTTGAACAACCGCGTGGTGGTGGCGGAAGGCTTTGTTTATGCGCCGGAGAAAATGAAGAGAGGGCTGATTCGTCGGTTGGAGGCTGCGTTGTACACCCTTTGCTTGCCGGGCGAGCAAGCCCGTGAATTGAAAGCCAACATACCCGAAGTCAGCGTGGTGGCAGGAAAAGAACAAGAATAAATCAGAAACAAAAGATATGAAGAATGGTAAGATATTGGTGGGGATAACCCACGGTGACATAAACGGTGTGGGATACGAGGTTATCCTGAAGCTTTTCAGCGAACCGATGATGTTGGAGTTATGTATACCTATTATATATGGTTCGCCCAAAGTGGCCACTTATCACCGCAAGGCGATGGAGCTGACGACAAACTTCGTCACGATACAAAAAGCGGACGAGGCCGTGGAGGGCAAGTTGAATTTGGTGGACTGTCTGGAAGAAGAGGTGAAAATCGATTTCGGACAGCCCTCTGCCGAGAGCGGCAAAGCGGCTTTGGCGGCTTTGGAAAGGGCTATGGTGGATTATCGCGAGAGACTGTTCGATGTATTGGTGACGGCACCCATCAACAAGGCAACGATACAGGGAGATGGTTTCCACTTTCCCGGACATACGGAATATATACAGGAGCGCGTCGGCGAAGGCCGGGAGGCACTGATGATTTTGATGAATGACGTGCTTCGCGTGGCTTTGGTGACTACACATTTGCCGATTCGCGACGTGGCGCAGGCGATAACCAAGGAAGCCGTTATGCAAAAAATCCGTATCTTCCATGAGGCGTTGCGCAAGGATTTTAATGTATCGAACCCGCGTATCGCCGTATTGGCACTGAACCCCCATGCCGGCGACGGCGGCCTGTTGGGCACGGAAGAAAAGGATATTATCCGTCCGGCTCTCCAGGAGATGGAGAAGGATGGCGTTTTCTGTTTCGGCCCTTATGCGGCCGACGGCTTTTTCGGAAACCGTACGTACGAGCATTTCGACGGCGTGTTGGCCATGTATCACGACCAGGGATTGGCACCGTTCAAGGCACTGTCCATGGCGGACGGGGTGAATTATACGGCAGGACTGCCCATTGTCCGTACTTCTCCAGACCATGGTACGGCCTACGATATCGCCGGACAGGGAAAGGCCGACGAGTCATCCTTCCGCCAGGCGGTCTATGCGGCATTGGATGTGTACCGCAACCGTGCCCGTTACGAAGAAGCGTATGCCCGTCCTTTGCGCAAGCAGTATCACGAGCGTCGTGACGACAGCGACAAACTCAAACTGAACGCTCCGGAAGAATAACATGAAGCCTCTTTACCGTAACGTGTTTCTGGCCATCGGCATGGTGGCCATCATTATTATGCTCTGCACTTCGGACTTGTCCTATTCGGAATTATGGGACAACGTCCGTCGGGCGGGATACTGGTTTCCGGCCGTCATCCTCTTATGGGTCTTCCTTTATCTGGCCAACGCCTGGGCTTGGTCGGTCATCATCCACGACGGGGCGGCACCGAAAATTCCTTTCCTGAAGATTTATAAGTACACGGTCAGCGGTTATGCGCTGAACTATGTCACTCCGGTGGGACTGCTCGGCGGCGAGCCTTACCGTATCATGGAGCTGACGCCCTACGTGGGGGCGGCCAAGGCAACATCCAGTGTGATTTTGTATGCCATGATGCACATCTTTTCCCATTTCTGTTTTTGGACTTTCTCCATTCTCCTTTATTTGTGGCTCTATGGCCGGGAAATGTCGGCGGGGATGGCGGTATTCATGACCGTTTGTTCCGCCTTCTGCACTGCGGGCATTTACTTCTTCCAGAAGGGATATAAAAACGGGTTAGCCATGAAAGCCTTGCGCTTGTTGGCCCATATACCCGGGTTGAAGTCCCGTCTGCGGCGGTTCATCGGCACGCGGGAAGAGTCCATACGGAAGGTGGACAGCCAGATAGCCGCCTTGCATGCACAGCGTAAGTCCACGTTCTACCTGTCGTTGTTCATAGAGTTCGCCGTGCGGGTGGCCGGTTGTCTTGAAATCCAGTTCATCTTGCTGATACTGACCGATCATGTTTCTTTTTGGGATTGCGTGCTGATACAGGCTTTCACGTCGCTTTTTGCCAATTTGTTTTTCTTTATTCCGATGGGTATGGGAGCGCGTGAAGGCGGTTTTGCCTTAGCCGTGGGCGGACTTTCCCTGGCCGGTGCCTACGGTGTTTACACCGGTTTGATTGTCCGTCTGCGCGAACTGGTGTGGACAGCCGTCGGTTTGCTGTTGATTAAACTGGGCAATAAGCCTGCTTAGTTTTTCTTAAATTAATGCGGTTAAAGTTGTGTCCCACGGGATTTTTTATGTAATTTTGTCGACAATCGCATTTTGGGAGAAGATATGAATACATCCGACGTTCAGGCACAGAAAAGAAGATATGGTATCGTGGGCAACTCGGAAGGGTTGAACCATGCAGTGGACATTGCTTTGCAGGTGGCCAAGACGGACTTATCCGTATTGATTACCGGGGAGAGCGGCGTGGGAAAGGAAATCATTCCCCGTATTATCCACGACAACAGCCTGAGGAAGACGAAGAAATACTTTGCCGTGAATTGCGGTTCCATTCCAGAAGGGACGATAGATTCCGAACTGTTCGGTCATGAGAAAGGGGCTTTTACCGGGGCGATAGGAGAGCGTGAAGGCTATTTCGGGGCGGCCAACGGAGGTACGCTGTTTCTTGACGAGGTTGGAGAGCTGCCTTTGGCCACGCAGGCGCGTTTGTTGCGTGTGTTGGAGACGGGGGAATACATCCGGGTCGGTTCGAGCGACGTGCGTAAGACCGACGTGCGCATCGTGGCGGCTACCAATGTCAACATGGCGCAGGCCATCCGCGACGGCCGTTTCCGCGAAGACCTGTTCTACCGCCTGAACACGATTCCCGTCAAGATGCCGGCTCTTCGCGAACGGGGGGACGATGTGGTGCTGCTTTTCAAGAAGTTTGCGATGGACACGGCGGAAAAGTATAATATGCCGGATCCTGTGGAGCTGACGGAAGCCGCCCAAGAAAGGCTGAAAAGATATTCATGGCCGGGGAACGTCCGCCAACTGAAGAACGTGACGGAACAGATTTCCATCCTCTCTCCGGAGCGGATTATCACTCCTGAAATCTTGTCCGGGTATATCCCCGAAGATCCGGTGACGCATGACATCGTACCGTTGAACAAACGGAATGAAGGCCACAGTTTTGAAAACGAACGCGAACTGTTGTACAAGATACTTTTCGATTTGCGCAACGACGTGACGGAACTGAAAAAGTTGGTGCACGGGCAGCGGGTGGAGCGTGAGCACTCTTCCGCCCCACAGGTTGTCGAGCGTCCTATTACTTATTATCAGCCGGATGTCACTTATCCGGTGGCTCATGCGGCCAAAGGGGCGGATGAGTTTCAGACTCCGGAAGAATATGTGGAAGAGACCGTGTCTTTGAACGACGTGGAACGTCAGGTGATAGTGAGGGCTTTGGAGAAGAACCGGGGCAAGCGTCGCAAGGCCGCCCAGGAACTGAACATCTCCGAAAGGACGCTTTATCGTAAAATAAAGGAATATGGTTTGGATAAAGAGGATATTTAAAAGTAAGGTGGTCGGGCTGTTGTCTTGTGTCTTTTTGTTGGCGGCTTGTTCTATTTCCTATAAATTCAACGGGGCATCCATCGACTATACGAAAACCAAGACGATACAGATTTCACCTTTCCCCATCCGCTCTGCATACGTATGGGCGCCCATGCAGTCTATTTTCAGCAACCAGTTGACCGACGTCTTTGCCCGCCAGACCAAGTTGAGGCAGGTGAACCGTAACGGGGATTTGCAGCTTTCGGGCGAGATTGT
>ENA-ORKV01000060-ORKV01000060.1-human-gut-metagenome-genome-assembly--contig:-NODE-60-length-139812-cov-5.720693_pt1 | contig 139812 bp, 100 predicted proteins | sample MGYA00243058_ERZ508805 | MGnify/ENA primary metagenome ERZ508805 (study PRJEB26277, sample SAMN04329770) | human gut metagenome | biome: human-associated habitat | host: Homo sapiens | place: USA...
ATATTAAACGGCTAATTATTAAAAGTCGTTCTTCAAAGGTGTGGCGTCTATACATAATGCACCCCAAAAGTTTTGTGCCTAACTTTTGGGGTGCAGTTCAATGTCCGATGGGGATTTTTCTCGAAAAAGAAAAGTGAGTTTGCCTAACCTTCGTGGGAGGGTCATCCCATTCCGATGAATCGAAGCGTAAAGGGAGTGTTAGTCGGAAGACACTCTATGACAAACGAAACGCGAGAGTTGCTTCAGGGGTTGAGACCGATTAGCATAAGCCCGGTTACCAGTCAGCGACAGAAGACAACGAGATTGCACCGCTGCATATAACGACAATGTTTTTATCCGTCAAAGGATAGGGATTCTGTGGTTATATGCAGCGTTTTGTATATGTATGCCTCACATTGCAAATCGGCTGTATTCAGAGGTTATGTTGAACATAAACAATGAATGCAATGGAAAAATTGACAAAGTCTTTGCCCCTTTTCAAAGAGCGAAACTGTTCTGTCTCTATCGTGTTGGATTTGCGTACCCGCAGAAAGAATGCGTGTGAGTTTCCTTTATCTCTTCGTTTCACGATTGACCGCAAGTTCTTCTACTTTACAGTTGGAAGTTCTTTTACTGAGAAAAAGTTCTCGGACATCTGCAATGCGACGAAATGTAGATACCATTGCCCCCAAGTACAAAGAAATCTTGATGAACCTGAACAAAGGCGGCATCCTGACATTTGAGATGGTACGTCAATGTATCATGGGTGAAGAAGTGGTACTATCCAAAGAGGACACAACCCAATCACAAACCTTTATTAGTATTTGGGAGCAAGTCATTCACGAATTGCGTACAGAAGACGAAGGAGCACGTTTCACCACGGCAGAGAGTTATGAGTGTGCGCTCAAATCATTCAGAAAGATTCTTGGAGAAAATGCAATCAAGGGCTTCTGCATCTGTGCGGCAGAACTTCAGAAGTGGAAGGATGGTATGCACAATGGAGTTAAAGACGAAAATGGTGCGATTGTCGGTAAAATCAGCGACACTACGGCCGGTATCTATTTGCGTTGTTGCCGTGCCGTATGGAATAGGTGCGTACATGAAGGCTACCTCAAAGATGTTCCCTATCCTTTTTCCAACAAAAAAGAGAAAGGGCTTGTAAGCATACCCAAAAGTGCGAAGCGTAAGCAGAGCTTCTTGAATGTTAGTCAGATGACAGAACTTTATAACCTTTTTGTTTCAAAGAAATATCCCGAACACTGGACGAAAGAATATACACAACGTGCACATTATTCATTAGGGCTTTTCCTTGCCCAATACCTTTGCAACGGTTTCAATATGGCTGATGCAGGTCGCTTGACCTATAATAGTTATTATTATCAGACAGAGGGCAAGGCCTTCCGTTTCAACCGAAAGAAAACTTCCCGAAGAAGCGCTGACGGTTCAGAAGTAATAGTTCCCATCATTTCTCCTTTACAATATATATTGGACGAAATAGCCTCACCACCTACCAGGGATGGGCTAGTATTTCCAGAGATATTGAAAGGTGCAGAGACAGAAGAGTTACGCCGTAAGTACACCATGCAAGAAAATTCCAACGTGAAAGACCGTGTTATCAAGATTTGCCACGAGGCATTGAATTGGGATAAGTCCATCTGTCCGTCAGGTACATGGTGCCGACACTCGTTCGCAACCAACCTGCATAATGTTGGAGTGGATATGGATTATATCTCTGAAAGCATGGGGCACGCTTCTTCTGACCATGCCATTACGCAAATCTACATTGAGCATTATCCTCTCGACATACAGATGCAGAACAATTCAAAACTGCTAAACTTGGATAACACTTCTGAAAGGGATGCTCTATTGGCAAAGTTGGCAAGCATGTCCACAGAAGAACTGCTCAAATTATTCAGACAACCTTAATCCGTAATGCTGATGATAAATTTCATAGAAAGGATAAAATCCTATTCCAAAAGGAAGGATGCGGCTGATATGGCTATCCGTGCATGGATGTCAGCAAACGAAGACGTGTATGCCAACTTTTGTAAGCGCATAGATGCTGTGGCTAAAGGTGACATATCAGTTCTGATGGACATGTATCTGATGATGCGGGATTGCGTACCACCCGAAGCCTTAATGATGTATAACTGGCTCTCTGATTTTGCGAACGGCAAAAATGTAACAGCCATCACGAACCAACAATGGGCTGGCCAATATACCGAGACCATCGCCAGATGTATCACCAACAAGCGTTTGTGGATAGGCATCAATACGAAAACAGGCACGATAGAACTGCTTACTTCTCCAAAGTCTGGGCTGCTGATAGTTCATTCTGAAACGCCTATTGAAATATGGAATCATCTGCCGCAGGAGTTGAGGTCCTACTTGATTGGGCAATTAGATATGTTCATGAGAAACAGCAAAGGATGCTATCTGTTGAGCAAACTGGAAAGAAAAATGGTTTATCAGTTCCTGACCTATATCTCTCAAATTGTTTTCCTCTCTCATGCGGTATTCATTGGCGGGTTCATGGCTAACCTGTATGACCGTGTAATGGAAAAGAAAGAGAATTTGGCTTATTGTATGTATTATTTCGTGGTATTTGACCACGGCCTTTCACGTATGGCCAAATCACTCAACCGCCTGTTGAACAGTGAAGAGGTGGACCATGGCGATATGCTTTTGGTAAAATCATGTGTTACCCTGCTTGTCAATGAAAGTATAGAGATGGGTACAGAAACCAAAGCAGACTGGGAAGATACCATAGAAGGCTGTACCCCGGAAATCTGGAAGGAAGTGATGTTCGCCTTGCGAAAAGTAAAAGGCAGACGTGGAAACAAGAAAGTGATACAGTCATTGGATGATATTCTTTTGGGCGACAAGGAACGTATCAAGCAGGGTATTCGTTTATTCCTTGAAGAGAACACCGAAGATATAAGCCTCGCCTATTTACTGAAAGCATTGGTAAAAGCTGGCAAGATAAAAGCATCCACAAAGTACATGACATTTCACCGTGCCATCGAACAATTCTTCCAACGACATTATGGGCACGATATACCGCAGAAGCGATACGGAGAAATCAAGGGACTCATTTTGAATTCGCCCCAAAGAGGAAACAGTTATACCAAGGCTAAACGGATAATAGACCGATGGACGGACTATTTTATCAATAACGGGTAGTTGGGAAATCCAGCTATCCGTTATTCTGCAAACATCTGTTGTAATTCGGTCGGTAAATTTAAGGTATAAATAAACCGACCAACCCACAGAGTTTCACACACTACCTTTGCTTGCGAAATCGGTTTCACAGAGTTGAACCGAGGTTTAAAGTATTTAATCACTAAACAAGTAAAGGTATGGAAGAAAAACTCAATCTCAACCAACTACTCCAAAAGCCCATCGCCATGATGACAGGCGAGGAGCTTTGTTTTCTAATCACCAAGAGCGTCATTACAGCCGAAAGCCCTTCTCCCAAAACAACATCCAAAGGAAATTATTATGGTGTAGAGGGTATCGCACGTGTATTCGGTTGTAGCGTACCCACCGCAAACCGCATCAAGAAAAGCGGAATCATAGACAAGGCCATCACGCAGATAGGACGCAAGATTGTGGTGGATGCAGACCTTGCGCTGTCTTTGGCAAAAGAAGCAGGTGGCATTCATATAAAGGAGTAGTGATATGGAAGACGATTGGAAGCAGAAACTGATGACTGACAGTTACGGGAATCCTGCTCGTTCCATCAGTAATCTCCGACTCATTTTCACAATGGACGAGAATCTCTGTCAGGTAAGGTACGATACCTTTTGTCAGGACGATGTGTGTTTCAGCCCTTTGTTCCGTAATGTCAACGGAAACAAGATTGATGAGGAATCTGCCGGAAAGATACAGGACTATCTGGAAAGGACATACAGATTACGTCTGACACAGAACAAAGTATTTGAAATACTGAAGACCACTTCTTCGGAACGCAGTTTCAATCCCGTGCAGGATTTCATCACCCAAGAGGCATGGGACGGACAACCTCGGATAGCTACAACCATCATTGATTATTTGGGAGCGGAGGACATACCGCTTGTCAGAGAACAGACAAAGCTTTGGTTTGTGGCGGCTGTAACCAGAGTATTCAATCCTGGTTGCAAGTTTGACAACGTACTGACCTTGCCCGGTTCCCAAGGTATCGGGAAAAGCACCTTTTTCAAAGCCATCAGTGGGAGATGGTTCAACGATTCATTCTCTTTTGCCAGTGGTGACAAGGAGAAAGTGGAAACCATAACCAATGGCTGGATTATTGAAATCAGTGAGTTGAACGGCTTGAAACGTGCGAATGATGCGGAAGCAGCCAAGGCTTTTCTAAGCCGTTGCAGTGATTATATGCGTCCGGCTTATGGGCATAAGGTGGTAGAGTTCATGCGACATAATGTTTTTGCGGCTACCACCAATGAGGCAAACTTCCTGCAAGGAGACAATGGAAACCGCCGATGGTGGATTATCCCGGTCAAAGGCAATGGCCATGTGTCGGATTGGCTGGATAAACTACAGTGTTCCGTTCCTCAGCTTTGGGCAGAGGCATACGCCTATTATCGACAAGGAATGAAACTCTACTTGTCACCGGATATGGAGAATGAGGCCAACGAGGTGCAGATGCAACATTCCAACATTCTTGTTGACCCAATCATGGAGGACATAGAAATGTATCTGGAACGTGAGGTTCCCATTCAATATGCAAGCTGGATGATTCCGACACGACTGGCTTATCAGAAAGGAGCATACTCAGAGCCAAATTCCACAATGACCTCACTCAACATGGTTTGTGCCCGGCAAATTATAGAGGAACTGCCCAATGATTTGGTCAGAAGAAATTCGTCCAAATACACTTCGCAATACATCAACCGCCTGATGTCCATGATTCCGAACTGGAAGCGAAGTGAACAGGAGAAGGTCAAGGGGCTACATCCAGCCTACTGCGATAAGACGGGACGGACAAAATACCCATGGGTGAGGGTGGACGCTCTAAATGAAGAGTCATGTGCGACATTGCCAAGTGAACAGGAATTACCATTCTAATTTCAAAATAAGGGAAAAGAAAAAACTAATATCCCCTTGTCCCTTTTGCCCTCAAAAAAGAATAAAAACAGGAAGTAAGCAAAATAGAAAGTTATAAAAAACGCTTGGGACACGGGACAATATAAACCAACAATATGAAGAAAAAAGAACTTATCAAACAGCTACAAGAATGTGACCCTTTGCTGGCAAATGCGGTCAGCCACATGGTTACGTATGTTCAAGACCGTTACCCTTCCACCTTTCCAAGTAAAGAACAGACTAAGGCGGTAAACGATTACCTGCGAAGTGTTCATGCCGACGGGAACGGAAGTATGTCGGAACGGAACTGTGAACACCGCCGTATCGCTTCACAAAACATTACCATTGCTGCCATCCGTGTATTGGATAGCCAACAACTGGACAGGCTGCAAAACGTGCTTGACCACATCGCATACGACAAGGAGTATTATATGCCGGAAAAAGGTTGCGGTATGCACCGCTGACTTTCTCTTTTGGCTGCACCAATTATAAAACATCTTCAAAATAGACAGACGATGAAAACAGACTTGAATTATTGTATAGTGCTTTCGTCAGAACAGCTTGCATATCTGGCAGGAAGCAAATACGGTATTGACCGCATGAAGATATTGCACCGACTTATTGAAGCGGCTGTGTTGGAAGAAAACGATTATGCCATAAAAGGATTTTCCACAACCTTACAAGTGGGGCAAGCAATTCTCTCGGAAGTAGATTTGGCCTATAAGTTGGGCTATGACAAGAAATGATAAGGAGAATATGTTTGCTATATCAGATGAAGGCAAACAGCCTTCCCCCTCTTCTTTCCCTTCAGTTTCCCACAGACTGCGGCAACGGAAGATTCCGGTGGGGATGTTTCGGATAACAATCAAATATAGGCGTACCAAAAAGGTGGTGTGTCCGAAGCTGGTGTATGCAGTCTTACAAGAAGTTCCTATGTCGCACAAATTCGCTTTGCTTATTCGTACCACATAGGCATATTCCGGCAGTCGCAAGCTCCCACCGTGGTGCCCCTTTTTGAATTGATGTTTTACCCATAGCATAACAGAGTATGAAGAAGAAAAAAAATATCAGCAATGAAGCTGACGGAGAAAATGACAAGAAAGTTATAAAGCGTACCCTGCGACTTGAAGCCAGAGTAACTGAACAGGAATATGCAAAGGCAGCAGAACTTGCCAAGAGCTGCGGTTTGTCCATGAGCAACTATGTGCGTCGAACAGCCTTGGGGCAACGCCCTCGTCAGCGGCTGACCGAGCGTGAAGTAGAAGCCTTGTGCAGTCTGACAGATGCAAGGGGTGACCTTATCCGTATTGTGGCAGCTGTAAAATCCATCCAAGCAGACAAACGAGCCATGTATTTCAGTGACACACGCTTTGTAGAGCAATGGATGATAGCAGCTATTCAGCTTATCAACCGCTGGAACCAGATAGAGAATTACCTAACTGAATAAAAATCCTCACCGATTATGATAGCAAAAGCCAGTACCATATCGCATGGTGCAAATGCCATAAGATACTCCGTGAATAAAGACAGGGCGGATATAGTCAAAGCCAACCTGTTACCCGATAAGATTTCGCCGGAGGCCATGTACGGACGGATGATGCTTGTACAGAAAATGTTTGCCGAGAATATCAACAAAGGCAGACCTTTGGGCAGAAACGTGATAAGAATTGAGATTTCCCCATCCGAAGAAGAAAGTCGTGGGTGGTCTATGGACGATTGGGTATGTTTGGCAGATGAGTTCATCCGCGTGTTTGATGCCATTGATCTCTCCGGCAAGACCAAACGGGCTTCCTCAAAGCAGACCAATCTCAAAGGTTCACAATATATAGCCGCCCTGCACCGTGATTCCCAAAGCGGCATTCTCCACCTACACATTGATGCCAACCGTGTGGATATAAATGGAAAAATCAATGACAGCCACAAGATTGGCGAGAGGGCTGTCATGGCTGCGAACATCATCAACGAAAGACGGGGTTGGGTACAGTCCGAAGAAATAGGCATACGACACAGACAGGAAATCTCAGCCTGTTGTATGGAGATACTTCGCACGATGGATAAATTCAACTGGCAGCAATATGAAGCAGAACTGACAAAGCGGGGCTACAAAGTACACTTGCAGGAAAAAGACGGAGGCGGTGTTTATGGTTATTCCATCAAACGTGGCAACTCCCTTTATAAGTCATCCGTGTTGGGTATCGGGAGAAATCTGACCCCTTCAAAAATAGAGACTACTTGGGCAAAACTGCATCTTCAGGAACGGAAGTCTGAGCCGACAAATTCTATTCCCCAACAAACACGGACAGCCAACACTGATTTTGTTATACAACCCAAGATGGCTCCACAGCCTGTTTTAAAGCACTATGATATAGCAACAGACGAATATCACAGCTACCATGTGGATATATCCGAAGCCACTGACAATATCATCAGGCAGGAGTGTTCTTTGGAGGAAGCTCATCCGTTGGCTAAGATTGAAGAGATACAACACACGGCTCTATTACTCTTTGTTGGGTATTTGGATGCAGCCACAAGCATAGCTGCTTCAAGTGGCGGTGGCGGTTCTGACACAGGAGGCTGTGGACGAGATAAAGATGAAGATGAACTTGAATGGGCACGCCGTTGCGCAAGAATGGCAAATCAAATGTGCAAGCGCAGGAGAAGACTTCACAGATAATTCACTTACTATAAATATAAGGAAATGGGCATAGGAAGATCAAGGGGTATTTCGCCTATAAATGTCAATGACATGTTGGAGAACGTCGAAATGAGCCAACAAGTTGAGTCAGAAAAACAAGAAATTGATAAACTTCTCATAGAAATAAGAGAGGCAAAGGAAACGCTGATAAAGTTCAATGAGGATTTGGAGAAGGCAATTGCTGCCGAATGCCGCATTGAAGGTGCGCTCAAAGCGGCAGCTGGCAGTTGCGATAATATTGTCAATGGCATCTGTAATGCCATCGTGAAAGCAGAACGAGACACGAAATTCAAGACAACAATTACCCCAGAGCAACTTACAAAGCTTAGGCAACTTATAGACCATTCTATTGAAAATTGGATTTCGGTATTGGTTAATCACTGCGTCGAACAAACGAAACTTATCACCGAGCATGAATCTAATATGCGCAAAATCCTCAGGCAGAATGAAGGCATTTGGTTTTCTGACTTCTGGATGAAGGTCTATGTGATATTTCTGTTTGTTTATACGATAGGATTAGGGCTGGTTGTTTATTGTGCTACATGAAATATGAGAGCGTGTCAACTACTTTTGACACGTTCTCCATCTTATGTGTGATATTTATTGGGCCATTAAAGTTAGCTCGTCTTGTTATCTATCCCTAATTTTTGTGCGAAGACTCTGCTACCATTCCAATATTATAATGGTCGTTTTCTGTCATTTCTGTATAGTTCTTCGATGAAGTCCGGATTATTTCCATTGACTTATTCTTACGAACAGTTCTCCTTACTTTTCGTAGAGATGTCAAAGAGTTTACAATTTTATCATAATACATATCAATTTTAAAGGCCTCCAGCACTATATGGTTATATCTAATCCAATCTTCATCCTTCAATTCTTCATCAATAGTCATAATTGGTTTACTACAAATAATGCTAAATTGCATCTTTATGTTATTGATAGATTTTGGTGTCAGCATATTTGGATTCAACATAAAACATTTTGATATGTTTTCTTTGTTGATATCCAATACTCCAAGTCCACGCCCAAAGCCTACAGCCTCAATAATAAACTTCATAACGAGACTGTTCATTAATGCGTGGCAAAGTTCTACGTCTATATTGGATTTTAACGCTTTGAGCCCTATCAATCTTTGGTTAATAAAAGTCGGAGATACAAATTTTCCAAAGAAAATTCTATCATCAGGATTCATCATTGTGAATAAGTCTGCTATTTCATTTGGTCTCATTTCATACCATTCTTCATTTGGACGTTGTAATACCTGCGTAAGTGGTACTCCCTTGCCATTCTTTTCATTGATAAATCTAATTACATGTCGATATGCTCCGGGATAATTTCCTTCTAAATCATCCAAAGTACTGCTACAACTAAATGCTTTCCTGTTAGGTTGGGTAACAAGCGAAACAACTTTTTTTGCATTAAACAATGCTGGCATAAGGAAAATTTCTTCTATGTCAGAGCAATTTTCTGGGAAGAACAACTTATCCCATCCGCGTCTGCTTCCTCGAAACACCTTAAATAGACTTTTTAAAGGACACAGCTTATGCTGAATATCAAGAATCCAGCTTACATCATGGAAAAGAGAATTGTATGATAAGCCAAAATCATGCAGTTGAGAAATCTCCGTATTATTATAGGTTGACATTGAGGCAATTTGTGGGTCTATAATACGATTTAACAAAGAACTGTTTATTAGCATTTCTTTTGCATGAGCATCATACTCAAGTTGATATAAAGATTTTCGCCAAACGAAAAAGTTCGTGTTTGTCTGCGGCTTTCCTTTTTGTAGAATCATTATCGTTGCAACAACGTCTGCATTTTGGAACCAACGCCCTACACCACTTATATGTACTTGAAGTAAATTGAATTTTTTCTTAATCTCGTTGTAAAATAGAGTTCCAGATTTTGTTCCCAGCCAAGAATTGGACACAATAATTCCAAGATATCCACCGTCTTTTAGCATACTTGAAAGATGTAAAGCAATATAATAACTTAAATCTGATTTGCGATCCAATTCACAGTCTGCTAAAAAAATATTGGCAAGGTTCTTGTCTTCTGTCGGTATTGCTTCAAACGACAAAAATGGCAAATTTGAGCAAACTGCACCAAGAAGAGGTATAGCATGCAATATTTTTTTGCCATCAACAGGATCAACAATATTAACCATATCGCCCAATTTAAGAGAGAGGACATTCTTTTGAAAAATCCTGTTTGCCTCGTTTATAGAATCACTGGATGTTAAGCTAATATTTGCAATCTGTAATGGTACCTGATATTTATCAGAGGCCCATGTCGTAGCAATAGCCTTATGTACACCAATCTTGTCTTTCTTCTTAAGAAGAATTTCTTTAGCAATAGTGCCAGTTCCGCAACATGGGTCATAGCAATCATCTGTCCAATCATGAATTGTTATTGAAACAAGAATTTCTGCTAATACTTTCGGAGTTGTAAATTGACCATGAAATTCTCTACGAGTAACATTTACACAACATTCCAAAATATTTTGCAACATCGTTTGGTTGATTGTGTGAATTCCATTTGTTTTAAGGAAATCAGATAATTCAACTAAAGATTCCCAAGTTTGACTTGGCATAAGGTGATTCAGTAATAGTGGTGCAAAGATATTGTAAAAGTCGCATTTACTGGTTATCTCTTCAAATATTATATTAGCCTCTTCAGGAGTGCTATTATAATTTAAGTTCTCAATTTTGTATGCTTCTTTTTGATAACGCTTTATCAGGTGTGCAAAAAGAATACGATATGCCCAATTGAGGATAATGTTTTTTGCATAAGCCTTATAACAGTCGTCTTCATCAAAAGTATATTCCTGCTTAACATTTTCCCACCATGCGGCTATTTCTGCTGAAATGATAGTGTTTTTTATGGCCTCTTGCTTGATAAAATTCGCTACAAGGATTTTGTTCTCGTTTATAAGTATATCAATGGCATTCTGCGATATAACTTCACCTATCGAAATTGTCTTAATATTGTTATGTACCAAATAGTCATTTACCGTAATTACCAAATTTTGGAGTGTTGATTCCCAATCACATCTATATTTAGCAACATCATTACGACTGACTATATTGGAATTTTCCCATTCCTTTACAACCTCAAAGGTGTCACTTTGATTATTGAGTACATAAAACCTTGCAAAAGTGAAATTCCATATTACACAACTTGTTAATCCAAGAGCTCTTGCCTTACGTTGGGCATCATTTACAAAAATCTCATCATTTATAGGAACATCGGGCATTTTTAATTCCCATCCTTGAATAATAGTATTAAGTTGACGGTCCTTATATAGAATTACATCGGGGAACATTCTTTTTCGCGTTCCAACGGAAATTGTACTTTCACCACCTGCTCTTTTTATAACGAGGTCATGATTATCAACAATAGAGTTAATTTGGGAAATTAACTCTATTGCCCAAGAACGCTCATTCTTGTTTATTGTCACATCAATTTTGCTCATTTTCAAAAATTTCTATAATATTGGTCTGAACAATTGTCGCTTTACTATTCGAATCCATTTGGGTCCATGCATCACGTAATCGTTTTTCTGCTTCATCTATAAAATCAATCGATGATGTCTTAAACAGCTCAACATTCTTATTCTTTTCTATACCTACGAAATTTCTTCCTTCAAGTAATGCTGCGACCAAGAAAGAACCACTACCGAAAGTATTGTCAAGAATTAAATCACCAGGATTGGAATATGTTCTGATAAGATATCTTCCTAACTCAATGGGTTTTTGCGTTGGATGAATAACTCTGCCTTCACTTTCTGCCGTCTTGAAATATATAATATCGATAGGATAACGATCACCGTTACTATGTACGTGTACAGGTTGAAATTCTCCATAGCTTCCACTAAGTTGTTTTTTACGAATGCCCTTATTATATGGCTCTCCTTTTGTCATTTGTGGATTGTACGTAGGTTGTTTCTTATAGAAAACACATATATCCTCGTATTTACGAAGGGGTTGCTTTTTGGCGTTTAAGAAATTTGTCGGCTTCGATTTTTCCCAAATCCATTTATATTTGAACATTTTTGGATTGCTCATCATTAATTGAGCCGTGAATAATCCTTGTGATGTCAACACAATAGCTCCATTGTCTTTCACAACTCTTTCATATTCTTTCCAAAGTTTACATAATGGAATCACACTATCCCACTTGTTTTGGGTAGTTCCATAAGGTAAATCGCAGAGAACCATATCAATGCTGTTATCAGGAAATTGTTTCAAATACTTGAGACAATCTCCTTCAAACAGTTGATTTATTATTTCATTATAATTCATTATTCTGTTACTTTATGAGTTATGTTCTTTATTTTGCCACTCATTGGCAATCTTGCACCAATCGATCTTACGTTCTTTACGTTTTGTCCAAACATCCCAATAATCAGGGTCGTCCGATTGAGGACATTGGGATTTTTGCAATGTACGTATTTTTACCATGACAGGCAACTCGGATGCCCATCCCAGCAATACAGCATATTGAGAAGGTAATGATGGAATCTCCCGAAGTATACCTCTCATATTGTCTGGTAACAAACGATGAACTAGTTCTTGGTCTTTGTCATTAGATATGCGGTGCAACAGGAAAGAATTACATTGCGACAGTACAGTTGGTGACAATTCTGATGGTCTTTGTGAAGATAGAACCAATCCTAGTCCAAACTTTCTTCCTTCTCTTGCTATTTTCTCAAACACCTTACAGCATTGTGTTGTTGGTCCAGTATTTTCTGCGTCATCGTTATAACGTTTTATAAAGTAATGTGCCTCTTCCATAACTAGCACTGTTGGAAGACACTGCTTATTTAATTTGAGATAACGCTGCAGGGCTTCAAAGACCATTCTTGCAACAACAGCTGTAATGATACTAGTGACATCTGATGGCAAAAGAGAAAGGTCTATAACGGTTAATGCTTCTTTGTCATTTGCCCCAATATACGAACTCAGCCACTCATCTAAATTTAAATTTTCATTGTCAATCACATTTTTTACACGTACATCGCTTAATAAAGTTTTAATACGTGGCAATAGAGTAACAATGTAATCTGTCGTTTTGAGGATTTCCGCATTTGCTTCAATGGAACGAACAAAGTTCTCTCCTGTAAATGGAATAGGACTATCTTCATCTGTGGGGAAAAAGTCCTCTTCTTTTCCACCAGCTCCTGAATAGATGCAGTTCATTAAATTGAGCAATTCTTTAATTTCTTCCCTTGTGTAGGTATAATCTATGAAACCATTACCTGTTCTCTTAGCGCAAAACTCTGATATTTTTGAGTTGAGTTTAGCCAACGATTCCTTTAGCTCTTTTGAAAATTCTTCTTCAGCCTTGAATCCCTCGCTCCATTTTACCAATGTATTATGAAAGCCAAATGCAGGTTTTTTCAAAAAAGGCGATCCATCTTTAACGCTAATGTTAATGGCTTGTATGATAACTCTGGCATAATTGGAAAGTTCCCTTTCTTTTGATAGACCGTCTACATTAATGCCACTTCGTACCGTCTTTAGGGCATGTACAATAGTCGTCCTATGGGTCTTAGGAGATGCTTTTGTAAATCCGCACCATTCATCTGTATTCCAAAACCATAAAGGAATTTCAAGCTGTTTTTTTTCATCACCAGCCTCAATATTCACTGTATAGATATTTACATCCTGTTTGTCTGCAAAGGCTTTACTATACTCACCATTTGGATCTAGTATTATGAAACGGCTATTTACTGAATCTGTATTATCCAATAAGTTTTTTCTGGCACTATCAAGCGACCATCGTATTAGACCAGCTACAGAACAGGATTTTCCACTTCCTGTATTACCAAGTACAGCAAGGTGACGCCCAAAAAGTCGGTCAGGATCAATCATGACCTTTGCATTGCCTAATAATGGGCTATTACCAATGTGTACCCGTCTATTTTCTCCAGACTCGATAATAGAACGTAGTTGTTCTTCTGTGGGTAATATTACAATATCTCCGACTGACGGAAATGTTTCGAGACCTCGTTTAAATTTATATGTGGCTTCTGTTGCACAAAGAGTCCCTACGGGTTGAAGTTCCATTTTCCTTAAAGGGAAAGGTAAATCTATCAATCCGAAATCCTGAAAGCCACTACGCTTAAGGTATGGTGAACGTTGGATAGTTATCCATGAAACTTGCCCAACAACAAAGCCAAGGTCAATAGGTATCATAACATAACTATTGATACGTGGAAAATTCCGAGGAGTTCCTGTGTTCAAGGCAACACTATCTGGTGATTCTATATCAAGTTGCACTTCTATCCTGTCTGGTGAAATATATTCGACTGTACCCACACGTAATGAGGCAAGGTATTCTATAGGTGTCGTTAGCATTGGCTATTAATTAGAAGGTTTTTCAGAAGTTGATACTATTTCTTTTGCACTAACATTATTTGTTGAAACAGGTGATGACACTACAGAAGATGCCCCCAAACGATGTTGTAACAATTCTGCCATTCTTATTGTGGTTCTGTCTATAGCAGATTTCGGTAGGTAGTCATTAGCAAGATTGGTAATATCTCCTAAGTCTTTTCCTATCAAAATAGACATCTGTGCATAGCGTGCCGAATCATAATAAAATTGTAAGATACGACCAATTGGGTCGTTATACGAAATAACAACCAAATGAGTAGAAGGAATAGTAAGCATATCATGAATTACGCGATTTATATGCTCGTCCCCAAATCCATAGCCATAAGTAACTAAAGTACTATTAGGCCTGCAAATAGAAACCGCAAAATCGCGGAATAATTCTACATATGGATATTCAGCTGTCTCACGATCCTTCGCAGAATTTGGATAAATCATCAGTTTTAATACATCTGCACCATAAAGTCCAGGGGCTTGCATATACGGTTCTATCTTTTCTGCGCCAAACGGAAGCCCAACACGGCGTATTTCTCCGTCATTTTGTATCCAATCAACGGAACCATGAAGTTTTGTCATACGTGCGACACCTTCTAAATAGCGAGGTTCACCTCTAATACCTGGTGGATTATAATGAATATCTAGATTAAGTCTTGAAGAACGAAAAATAGGCATCATATTTCCTACAAATCTATCCATTAAATGAATACCTGCAAACTCTGCACCCACCTCTATTAGACGGTCATAATTCGTAGTAAAAATATTTAATCTTTCTCTATTTCCTGTACGACTTGCGAAACTGAGAAGGAAATTGACTAATACAGAATATGCGTTCTCTCGTTTATCTTTATCAGCTGTTGCTATACACTTCTCTGATTTAAGAATAGATTCTGCAAACTCTGAAATGATTGATTTGAGTTCTGTTTCTAATTCTACTGCTTCATCATTTTTCTTTAATATTTTTAATCCACGGAGCAAATCATTGGCAGTCCTTATTTGGTCTTCAATATTACCTGTTCCACGACCGCTTGCTTCTGCAGATAATTTAGCGGCCTCTTGTATTTCATCTTTATACTTAGAAAACGTTGTAGCTCCCATTGTAGTACCACCTGTTGCTCCAGCTAAAAAACTGACAGCATTGGTGATGCCAGAGCCGCAAAGCAGTGACAAATGTTCGGATTGGAAAAGCGATGTTAGCCAAGGCTCTATACGTGAGCGATAAACAATCTTATCAACCTTACCGTTATTACCATTATCATCTTTATCAGGAAGCCAACTACAAGACTCCGTATTTTGGACTTCTCCATTTTGGTTGACAAACACCAATTCACGGTCATCGCGTGTTTTAATAATGTTGCCACCTGCTTCTAGAAATTGCATTGTTGTGGCTATCTCTTGTTTATTATCCATTGTAATAAGAGGCAAATTTATAGTTAGAAAATAAATTTTCAAGTTCACACATCAGCGTGTTACCATTCTTGTTGGTAAATATATGTGAATTTGTCTGAACAGGTAATTTGCTCATTTCTTTCTTCTCCTATATTTTTGATTGCTTGCATTGGGATGCTCAGGATTGGTCATCTCAAGATAACCAGCCTCGACAAGAGCCATGATGTATGTTTGAATATTCTTGCTATGGTATGTCACACCAGCCCTTTCAAGAATTTCTTTGCTGCTACGTGGCACACTGCAGAAATTTACTATATCCCTTTGTTTATTTGTTATTTTAGGACGTTTAGTGTCAGAGTCGTTGCCAAAAGTGTCAGAGTTGGCATCTAAATCGGTGTCAGAGTATCCAAACTTAGTGGCAGAGTTATCAAAAGTGTCAGAGTCTGTACCTAAGTCGGTGTCAGAGTGTCTGAGTTTAGTATCTAAGTTGCCATTAACTTGGTTACTTTTGCCTTCGACTTGGTTACCTGTTTTCCTATTTATTGTAATCACAAATTCGTTAGTCCTATCGTTATTGGTGAACGAGACATTCATATCCTCAGACAAGGCACGAAGCATACCACTACCTGCTCCTGTGTAGGGGAGCAAATGAATGGCACTTGTAAAAAGAAACATATTGCGAGGCATAGAAGTTCCCACGACAATATCATCTACAGAAAGCCCATTGGGGAGTGTTCCGGGGCTGTGTATCTCCACCCTGTCATCAAAAATGAATATGCGGATAGGGGCTGTCGCATTCAGCGAGCGATGTACCAAAGCATTTACGGTGAACTCAACAAGGCTGGTGTATGGAATCTCCAATACTCCTTGCGAGTTAAACTCTTTCCCAACTTGTATATGATGCAAGTTTCGGGTGAAGAAATCCATGATAGTCTCAAACTGATGAAGCAGATTACCTTCAATGTCAGCATCATTCACCTTATCACGGAACTGAGTACCGCCAAGATTGTTGCCAACGAAGCAGATACACTTAGCTGTCATTGCTGGAAGCCAACGCTGGGTATACTTGCCAAACAATAACATTGCGGCCATTGTGATTTTTCCATCATGACGAATGAAACGTAGGTTACGCAGCAGTTTCTCTCCATCGTGGCCGCTGGCAATAGCGGAGCAGACAGTATCCAAAGAGGCTTCGCGTAAAGCATCGCCCACGAGCCCTTTTCTCACTAATACTTTTTCAAACTTGTTGCTTAGGAAGGTTTTGATGGTATTCTCGTCCAAGTCCTTAATCGTAGCATCCCGAACCCTAGCTTCATCAGGCGAGAAACTGCCGCAGTCGGTCATCATCTCGGCAAGCTCGGCATTATCGAACACCTTGCGTTTGTCGGCACCATTCTTTACCCACACAATGCCACGATTGTCATGGTAAGGCTTATTTACCCCTTCTTTAATATGAGCCACAACAAGGCTTCCGCCATCCACGGGAATTGTTTCCACATCAACAAGAATGGCAGGAACAACATTCTCTGATGCGATGTTGCCAAGTGTATTCGTGGTTTCCTGTACTTCCAAATATGACAAAGGATTGACACTGCCTGTTTTGTCCTTCACACCAACGACCAGTGTTCCACCACGTGTATTGCTGAATGCCACCAGTTCGCAACCGATGTCATAGCTATCAAGGAGCCGTTCTTTGAACTGCACCTTACTGACCTCACCTGACTTTATCTGTTGAATAATATCTATTTCCTTCATTTCTTCAAATGTTTTTGGTTGAGCAGTCTACCTGCATCAATATTCAAAGCCTCTGCTATACGTAGGAGGTTTCTTGCGTCAGGCTGCATGGTGTTCGTCACCCATTTGGAGACAGTAGCCCTGTCTTTTCCTAATTGTTCTGCCAGCCACTTACTGCTTTTTTGTTCTTCGGCAAGCACTATCTTCAGCCTGTTAATCATTTCTTTTTCCATAAATGACATTCTTTTCGGTGTAAAGGTACAAATAAACCCTGAGAATCCCGGAGAAACACGTCAAAAAAGAGCGTCTTTTTTATAAATAATTGGTTATATCGTCAATATGTAATCTGCATTTGTTCCTTTGTGAGTAATAGATCTGCAACAAAACGCTTTTCCAAGACAGGGAGGGGATATAAAGGTTTTCTTAGTTGAATGGCATTCCTAAAAATAGTGGAACCGACTCGGTTGAGATGGTTTCTAACGGCTCATTGTTTCCTGTGTGGACACAACTTGTTGGTGGCGGCTTATCCTTAGTAGAACTTGTTTTCTCGTCGGGCTGCTACGGCTCTTTCATTTAACCTTGGCATTGTTTGATAACAATTTGAATAAGTTACATTTACTGCAAAATCAACCTTTATAAATATAAGGAATGCCTTGTTGGGGTAAGTTAAAAATAGCTTTTAACCGCTTAATACCCACAAACATTGAAAATTAGAGGCATTTTTAATGAAAGAGCCGTGTCCGGCTGTAACACAAAATTAGCATTTATGATTGAGTTGATAAAAAATTGAATTAACTTTGCATATTCGTTTCTGAAACAAACTAGTTTCAGACACACTTAAGGAAACACTGCCGTTAAAAAAACAAGCGTTTAGGCAAGATATATTTTAAAGTAGAATGAAACTCATTAAGGCCAATGACCTCAAACGATGGGCAGACACGTTGGAAATCCGTGGTTTGCTTCCTGAGTTAATACGCCGATTGGTGCATGCAACTAAGCCGCATCTTTCAAAGGTGTACATACCGACTGAAGAAAGCACTCATTCTGCCGGATGGGATGGCATTGTTGTTTCTGAAGACAATGACACTTATCTGCCAGCTGGTACATGTCTTATCGAGATGGGGACGAATGAGAAAGTGGCAACAAAAGCTAATGACGATTATACAAAACGTACGAATGGCCCATTAGAATTTGAGAAAGGAGAATGTACCTTCGTTTTCATCACTCCTCACGAATGGCCCAAAGCGCCATCTTGGGAAGCAGACAAAAATAAACTGAATAAGTGGAAAAGGGTTAAGGTGATAACAGCCGTAGAATTAGAGGATTGGCTATCTTATTATCCTTCTGTCGCTTTATGGGTGGCAGAAAAACTTAACATTTCCCACAGAGAGAAAATTCAAAGTATAGAATCGTATTGGCGTCAATGGTCAACCAACGATAAAGGACAACAACTTTGCTATAGTGTTGCCGTTGGAGGACGCGAGGAATCTGTCAAAGAACTTCTGGAGAAAACAGAAAATCATATAGCAATAGATGTTTGTTCCCATTCTGTAGAAGAATCGCTCGCATTTGTCGTGGCTGCTATATTACAATGCGGAGATGACAATCTTAAAAACAGAGTGGTTATTGCAAAAGACAATGAAACCACAGGCTTATTGGCTTCACAATGTTCCAATATGGTTATTATCTCTAGTGGAGATGATAAAAACATTAATCCAAACGAGAATTGCTTGGTGTATGTTACACATCCATCTGCAAGAAGCAGAAGTGGAGTGTCTATCATTCTACGAACACCAGAGCCTGACGATTTTATTAATGCTTTAAAAGAAAGCGGATTTAATGAAACGCAAGCAAGGCAGCTTTGTTCTGATACAGGGCGAAGCACAGCTATCTTGAGAAGGAAACTTGGTTTTGAACGCAACAACCCTGATTGGGCGAAGCCTGAAAATATCAACCAATTGCTTCCGGCTCTTCTGATAGGACGTTGGCTGAATAATTTGGAAGGGGACAAAAAACTAATTGAAGAGCTTTCTGGGATGGAATATTGCCAATTCGAAAATGTTATTCAGACATTTGCTAAAGGCAACGACAGTCCTTTTGGACTTATTGATAATCTATGGTATGTTATATCTCCATTTGACGCTATAAATTATGCAATAGATTTTATCACACCCCAATACTTAGATAGACTCTCTGTCATTATTGACAAAGTCGCAAATGATATTGACCTTGATGACAAAAAGGCAGCCACGACTGATTCCTTATTCTGGCAAAAACATAATACGAAGTATAGCTATTATGCTAAAGAAGGGTTATTCTTGACATTGGTGTTATTGGCTCTTCGAGGTGACAAAAATGCTCAACTGATTCCGTGGGTTGACGAAAAGGTTAGAGCAATATTAAATATAAACACTTTAGAATGGTGGTTTGGCTATTGCAAACAGAATCTGATATCTCTCTTGGCAGAAGCTTCGCCTCAGGTTTTTATTCAGAAAATTGAAGATGATGTGATGAGCGATAATTCTATCATCCGTGAGATGTTCCGAATCAATTTTGAGCATACCTCCTTGTGGGGTAATAGTTCGCACTATGGATATGTTTTATCTGCATTGGAAGACTTGGCCTGGCCTGCAGAGAATCTTTCCAGAATTAGCCGAATCCTATTTGAACTCTCGTCTTTAGGGAAGAAAGAAGGGTATGCTGGAAATCCTTTTGAGTCGTTGTGCAAAATATATTGTCTCTGGATGCCTAAAACAAAAGCAACCGTAGAGCAATGTTTTATGGTACTTGAATCCATGGCAGAGGAGTTTAGACCATTTGTTTTCAGACTTTGTAGATGTTTAGTGAACTATAGCCGTCAATCACAAAGCATTAATGGCCGTATAATGCGGTGGAGATATTTCGGAGAAGACGTTAAAGCCGTGACAATGGATGAGTTTTTGACAGCATTAACAGCTACAGTGAGGATGTTGATACAAAATTGCGATTATAGCAATGATGCTATTGAATGCATGTTGGAAACAGCGACTGCTCCTGACTTGCCTGCTCATCTTAGGAAAGAAGTCCAAGATGCGATTTCTTCAAATATAGATTTTCTGAAAGGTAAAAATAAGTTCTGTGACAAAATAAGAGAAAAAATATATCATTTTGAAGAAGCCCGTGATTCAGATTGGTGTATAAGTGATGATGAGATGAACTGGCTAAAAAATCTCTTAGAAGTCATATTGCCAGATGATATTATTGAGGCTAACTTGTGGAAATTCAAGGCTTTCTTGCCTATACATGAACTGCATCGGAGAGAGGATGATATATGTAAGTGGACAGAAAAACAGTTGAATTTCAGAGTAGCTGCCGTGAAAGAACTGTACAAGCAGATAGGATTCGATGGTTTAAGAAAGATTGCCGAGAAATCTGAAGACAAATATCAAACAGGTCTTGCATTTGCAAAATTCAAGACCACATACCCGATGGTTGATTTTGTTATAAACGAAGGTTTTGACAATCAACTTTTAGCAGGATTCTTTGTCTCTTTATTCAACACAAACAAGGAACGCTATTGGAAAGTGGTGAGGAAATACAATAATCGGAATGATATTCTTATTAGCATCGGAACAAATGAAGAATTAACCAGATTTGTCGAAACTCTACCAGAAGAAGCTAAGAAAAATTATTGGAAGACCGTATCTGTTTGGTGCTATTCTGACGATACGCTGAACATAATGGCAGAGCAACTGCTTAAAGTGGGTAGGTATGGCGATGTATTATCTTTGCTACGTCATGTCAGTTATGGTGGGAAGGACATTCCTGTTGCACCAGCCTTTAATGCCTTACAAGGATGGTTGAACAATATTAAAACACCAGAATTGGAGCAGTACAAGCATGATGCAGAAAAAATACTGGAATATCTTGATAAAAATCCAAATGTCAAAGATGAACAAATAGTTAGTTTAGAACTTTTACTTAGCGAAATTTTCCATCTGGATTCTGATTGTCGCCTGTATCATTCTATTTACACAGAGCCAAAAAGTTTGTTAGAACTAATATCATTTGCATACCGTGGAGATGAAGATTTTGACGATAAGACTTATTCTGATTCAGAGAGAAACATCGGGTTGCTTTCACTGCGTTTTATCAAAGGCCATGTAAAAAGTTGCCCTGGATTGACAAAAAACGGGACATTAGATGAAGATGCTTTGATGAAATATGCCGATGAATTTATGTCTCTTGCAAAAAGAGAGAAGTATTTTCGTGCTGCAAAGATAGTGTTTGGCCAACTGTTAGGCAACATTCCTGACAGGGAAGACTACCCACAGGATGTTCTCTGTAAACTATTGACAAAATATAGTGAACATGGTCGTGACAAATCAATCCTAAATTCTTTTCGATGCCAGTTCTTTAACAATCGTGGTATGACCTCACGTCTGCCCTACGATGGAGGACGAATTGAAAGGACACGAAGTGAGAAATACAAGAAATATGCAGATAAGACACGCTACACGTACCCAGATGTCGCATCAATCTTCGACTCATTGAGCCGAGATCATGAATATGATGCACATCGTATGGACAATCAAGCTGAATTGGCAAAAATTGGGTATTAAAATATGAGGCGATATTTACATTGACTATTAATAAAAGTAATAGTACTGTATGCTTAATGGGTTCAACGGCAATATGCAATCTCTCAAATTCTGCGTAAACAATGCGTAAACAAACGGTTTCAGTTAGGGGGGATTTAGTGAGTTTCATTGTAAATGACGGATTTTACAACTGACTGATATTCAATAAAGATTAATAAAACAGACTATCACAGAACATCATCTTATCGTTCTCATAATCTGGAGGTCCCTGGTTCAAGCCCAGGCTGGTCCACAAGACATAAAGCAAAGAAAATTAAGCCGTTATAAAGAAATTTGTAGCGGCTTTTTCTTTACACACAAAAGTTCATTGCACACAATTTGCACACAGTTCCGAGAAGTCTGATAATCAATGATAAACGAAACACACCGGTAAATTGTACCACATTCCATCTCGTTTCTTTCATAACTATTGCCTTATCGGTTGAGGCTTTTCACCGATAGTATAATACAAATAAAAGGAATAAGCTACACACCGGTAGTTATCCCTTTTGTTCGCAATAAAATCAAGCGAGAAGTATGTACATCACAATTTTCCTGTTTTCATACGCCTTAATATATCGCAAACTTGATTCATGCCTGCACATGGCTTGCCAACAAATAAAGTACAGACATCTCTAATTTTTCTTTGATTTGACTTTCTTCTCCATAATCTGTTGTTTCAAATTTATAGAGATAACTATAAATAAGCGAACTAATCGTGGCAATATTTGTTTATATAATAAATTAAAAGTAATTTTGCCACAGAACTAAAAGAGGCACTCATGAGAACGATAAATCAAATTATTGGAGAAAATCTAAAAAAGATTAGAGAGTTGTCTGGCTTCACACAAGAACAGATAGCCAAATCTATTGGGATTGAGCGTTCTGCATATAGTAATTATGAAGGAGGCACTAGGGAAGTTCCGTATGATATTTTAGAACGAATCTCAAACATGTTCGGTTGTGAACCTTTCATTTTGTTTGAAGATAATATCCAAGCTGATAATGAAATTATGGCTACTGCTTTCAGAATTTCTGATTTGGAAGATAATGACTTAAAAGAAATCGCAAATTTCAAGGACATTGTGAAATCATATCTTAAAATGGAACGAATTGCACAGAATGAAGCCGAATAAGTTTATCATAGAAAAACAAGTATCAGCATTTCGCACAGATAATGGGCTTAGTGCATCCGAGCCTGTCACATTGAAAAGTCTGCTTTTGAAATTGAACATACTTACAGTGTTCAGACCTCTGTCTGACAATTTTTCAGGCATGTGTTTAAAGGACAATTCCGGGCATCGTTTTATGCTTATCAATTCCAATCAGCCACGTGGAAGACAGCATTTCACAATTGCCCACGAATTATATCACTTGTTTATAGAAGAAAAGCCTACCCCGCACAAATGCAACCCCGGATACAGCAAGAACTTTGTAGAACAAAGTGCCGACATGTTTGCTTCTTTATTATTAATGCCTGAATCCGGAATCTGCCAACTGGTACCGGAGAATGAATTAAAGACTAAAAGCATTTCTATGGCAACAATTTTGAAACTTGAACATTACTTCTCTGTTTCTCGTTCGGCCTTGTTGTATAGATTGTTAAATATAGGCCTCATTTCAGAAAGTACACGTTCCCAATTTGCTGAAGTAGGAGTAAAAAACTCTGCAAAATGTTTCGGATATGATACGGCTTTATACGAAGCTGCAAATGAAGGTTTGGTTATCGGTGATTTTGGAGAAAAAGCACGTAATTTATTCGATAAAGAGAAAATCTCGGAAAGCCATTATATGGAGTTGCTCGGTAAAATAAATATCAATGGGACACAAGAAAACGAAAATAGTACTCGATGCTGATGTGATTATCCATTTTATAGAAACGGGTAACTTTTCACTATTACCGGATATATTCCCCGAATATGAATATATAGTATTGGATGTGGTTTATAATGAAGTTTCAAAGAACTCTAAAACAAGAAATCTCATTGACAATTATCTTCGTTATTTCTCAAAATTAAGAAAAGAGACTTTTTCTCCTAAAGGTGAATCTATGAAAGAATACTTCTCATTACAACGTAGATTGGGAAAAGGCGAAAGTGCCTGTATGATTTATTGCAGGGATAACCAAGATGTTTTAGGGAGTAGCAATTTAAGGGACATAAAAGAATATTGTTCTCAAAATAGTATTACTTATCTGACTACTCTTGACTTCCTATATTACGCTTATTGCAAAAAGAAAATGACACAACAAGAATGTACTGAATTTATGCAAGCTGTAAATGATGCAGGAAGCAGGCTTCCTATTATTGATATAACTCTATATAAATGCACCGTGCAAATCTAATTGCGCACATCTTAGGAAAAACGAAGGATACAAAGAGATGTTTTACTATAAAAAATCAACGGCTTACAAAAGATATTCGCAAGCCGTTTTATTTCAACTATATTACTTCACAAACCCGTCTCACGGCGCTGTTTACGAAGATTCTACGTGAAATCAGATGTATTTCTACCCTGCAAAAAGAATGTAAAAGCAACGCAACTGGCTCTTAATAAGTTTACTCTATTTTTGTTGCATCAAAACTTAACAACATAAACTTTAAAAGAAAAAAAGAATGAAAAAGAGAATGCTGACACTTCCGTTGCTTTCGTTAGCAATTTGCGGGTATGCCCAGGCACAAGCCGACTGCATAGAAGGCAACCCTGTCATGAAAATCAATGAGACGTCCACGTTCGAGGCTCCCAAAAATGAAACTGCCGCCCATTACGATTGGAGGACTCCTATCGGTTGCAAAGTCATATCGGGACAAGGAACACCTACCGTCGAAATTTCATCTTCCTTTCTATCACAAGACAGCCCGGTCCGCCTGATAAGAACATTTACCGATGAACACAAAGATACCTTGGAGACTCCTATAAAATTCTGCCGCTACGTGCAAAGCATACAAGACCACACCATTGCTCCGGGAGAGACAATAAATATAGGAGGAAAAGATTACTCCGAAGCTGACATTTACTACACACCGGCCGAAGGTGAAAACGCCTGTGGACAAGTCGTGGCACACCGGCTGACCGTGGAGCCTAAAACCGGCAGCTATGCCGATATGACGAAACCTTACCTCCAAAGCGCGGAAGATACCGCCATCTGGATTAGTTGGAAAACCTCTTTCGAAAACACCCCTAAAGTCATTTACGGAACTTCAAAAGACCAACTGACGCAGACCTTAGAGGGTACCATTGACAATCTTTCAGAAGACGGTTTCCCATATTATTGGAACTCCATCCGCCTCATCGGACTGCAACCCAACACGGTGTACTATTACCAAGCTATCAGTGACGACAAGAAAAGCAAAGTATGCCATTTCCGCACCATGCCGACCCCCAAAAGCCATGAGCCCATGCGCATTCTGTTAATGGGTGATCACCAAATCAAAAGCCGAAGCGGATATGAGTGGCTAATGAAAGCAGCACAACGTAAAATCGAAGAAAAATATGGCGACCTTACCGAAAACATCAACATGATTATGAATATCGGCGACCAAGTGGACGTAGGTACATTGGACCAATACGAACAGATACACCTGTTCAAATCGCAACTCATGTCACCTTATCTCCCCATCATGACAGCCGTGGGAAACCATGAAACTTATAACGACCCGGGTATGCAGAGATATGCCGCACATTACCACTATGAGAACCTTACCTACCAAGGTATCAGCAGTGGTACGGAAAACTATTACGCCTACCAAGCCGGCCGTATCCTTTTCGTTGTTTTGTCCACTGAACATACCGGCGATGCCCAAAAAGAATGGGTGAGAAAAATTGTAGATGCTGCCAAAAAAGACGATTCTGTAGACTTCATTATCAGTGTAAACCATCGGCCTATCCAAGCTGAGCAATACGTTGGTGACATCTCGGCATGGGTTAGAAATGAAATCATACCCATCCTGTCCGAGACTCCGAAGCACGTACTGAACTACGGAGGTCACCACCATTTGTACCATAGGGGGCAGTTGACCGATTATCCGCTATATCACATCATTAACGGCGCTGCCTCTTGGGATCAAATGTGGGGCATGTCTTCCGAACAAGACTACGATGACGTACAAAAAACCATTGACTATTGGGGCTACCAGATTTTGGAGTTTGATTTCGATAAAAAAGAAATGAAGGCGGAGTGTTATGCCATCGGTAACAAGGAACTGGTCGTGGACAATATTCTAATAGATTCCTTCAGTCGCACTTTGGGTAAGGCTGCTCCAAAAAAGCCGGAAATCAAGGAAATAACAGAAGAGACCATCACCCTGCCTTATACGTTCAAAGGAAGTCCATATAAAACCACTACGGATGAACAACTAAATAGCGTACAATACCAATTCTCACTCAACCAAGACTTTTCTACCATAGAATACAACAAGGTACACGACGTCGAAGACCTTTACGGTTCTACGGGGAAACCCTTACACATCCCCATTGACCTCAATGAAAATATAGACATCACCCAACTTACCATTGAGAAAAACAAACTGATAAACGGTAGCTATTATGTAAGGATGAGATACCGCGATACCAATATGGAATGGTCGGAATGGTCAGACACCAGACAGTTTACCGTAGAAGGAAGTATAGCAGGCAAGCCTTCCATTTCCATAACGGACACAAGCGTAATACCGGGAGAGACCATTACCATCGACTACAAATATGCTCCTGAAGGTCAAAACGCATGGATCGGCATCTACCGCAAAGGAGAAGAACCGCATTCCGTTCTTTCGTACAAATGGCAATATACCCCGGCTCAATCCGGTTCAATGAATTTCACCATCGACGAAACCAACGAATACTATGCCGTGCTATTTGAAGATGAGGGATATACGGAAATCAGCGAAAGAATCCCGTTCTATGTCGGTCCCGAACCGCAAATCAGTTTGGAAAAGAGCGAATTCGAAGAAGGAGAAGACATCGTGGTGACCTACTCCAACGCACCGGGCCTGAAGAACGACTGGATCGGCATCTACAAGCGGGGAGAAGTTCCCGGCACAGCTGATACATCCGACTCATGGGATTACCTCGACGGAAACACCGAAGGCACACTCACTTTGGCGAAAGATCTGCCCAAAGGATATTATTTCTTGAATTACTTCACCTTGGGACAGTACTTCGAACCGCGTGAACGAGTTTATTTCTCTGTAGGCAAAGACATATCTTCGCTGTCTACCGACAAGACGGAATTCTCCACCGATGAAGCAATTCTCATCCACTACAAGGACGGTCCGGGTACGCCGAAAGACTGGGTAGGCGTCTACAAAGATGGCAAAGACCCCAACGTGGACGAGCTTGACGGTTTCTATTACACTTACGGAGCCACGGAAGGAACCGTGAGCATCAAAGCCGGTACGCTCGAACCCGGAAACTATTTCAGTGCCCTGTTCATTAACGATTCCTATGACGAGGTTTCCCCGAGAATCCAGTTCACCATAAAAGACGGCACGGGCATTAGACAAGCTAAAAACGAAGACGGCCCACTCTTCTATCCCAATGCTAACGGCTCGCTGCGTATCGAAGGTAACACCTATGAAACAGCCGACATCTTCAACTTGGCCGGAAACTGTGTGCGTCGCACGACTTTGACGGAAGGTAACTGCACAATCGACTTTACCGACCTGCCTGCCGGAATCTACATCTTCAATTTCCACAACGGGACGGATAACAGCATCGTACACAAAGTCATCAAGAAATAACCCACACGGAAATATCATTCCCCCAAAAAGGGAGTGCCGGAAGAGAGGCTATCAAACCGAGCCTTCTGGCACTCCCTTTCTTTTTGTTTTTATCCTCGCCCTTTGGTCATCCGTACCGGATTATTGCCCGGATAGAACCAACTGTTTTACCAGTCCCTCCAACGCGTCCAGATTACGAGGGTCTGCATTTACGTCGAGCACATGACCGTCTACACCGATAAGACGGTAAGAGGGAAAACAGTTCACTCCCAGATATTGTTCTATGGCTCGTTGTTGGTCGTCCGGAAGATTATAATGCACCACATTGTCACCTACCACGTTATATTGTTTGATGACGTTCTTCCACGAATCTTCCGCAGAGCGGTTGGCCAAGTAAAGGAACACCACGCCGTAGGGACGCATCCGCTCGAACAGTTCATGCGAATGAGACAAGGCTTCCTTACACGGCCCGCACCAAGTACCCCAAATGTCGAGCAACACGAGTTTGCCGCGATAAGGCTCCGTGAGCTTACGCAACAACGCCTCGCCGCCGGTCACGTCCTTCACGTCTTCTGCCGACCTCAGACTGCTCACGTCGGACAAGTCCCGATTTTGGATAGACACGTACTTCTCTTGTTCCCTGCTAACGATGTCCCATCCGCCCTCAAGCCTGATTCCCCATTCTGCCTTTGCCATCATCCTGTCCGGCAAAGGTTTCCGCATGTTATCAATCAGCCCGTAAAGCTTCCGGGCTAAATGAATTTGGCATAAAATACTGTCACACCCCACCGATTCCGCGTCTTCTTTCCAGAAATCTATATTATCTATCAATATCTCCTCATTTAAAACGTCCTCGAAACGTGTAACAAGCGACATGAAACGTTGGGATAACTCACTTTTCCCAAGCTCCACCACCATGCGTTGACGCAACGAATCCGACGGCTCCGCATTCAGCTTTTCCTGTAATTCCCTAACAGCCAGTTGATAAGCCTCCACGGTGTTTGACTCCTCCTCCGTCATCGAGATTTCACCTTGCTGCCGCAAACGCTTGAAGGCATTGAATACTGCATTGCCCCTCGCCTTGTCTTTCGCTTCTGAGAAATGGCCTATATAATCCCTCATCAATATGCCAAAATTCTGGCAAAGCGTATAGGGTTTGGAAGGACGCTGCCAGACTTTTGTCCGGACAAAGTCCACGTAATCTTCGGGTAACTGCCAATCGGGCACCGCAAACCGCGCCTGCATCATCGAACGACCCAACCCTGTCAAAGCAAAAGATTCCATAAAGTAACGGTAACGCCGCGAAAGGTTCGGATGCGCCTCCACACGCCGTGACAGTTCCTCTACCGCATGCCGATACTTATCCTCCATCTGTGTCCGGAATTCATCGACCGTCCCTTGCCCTTTCCGGAGATAACCATCCACGTACAAAGGAGGATGCGTCTGCAATTCGTTTTGAAACCGGACATCTTCTCCCATGAAAAGCACATGGCCGGTGGAGAAATCGTGCAACAGGAAATAAGTCTCCCCCGGCTCCACCACCGTGTTGACACCCTTCCGCCCTATGTCGATATAGATTTCCGACGTGTTGACCAACGGCACGCGCACGGAGAAACGCCCGGTCGAATCCATGGCTGCCACAAAGGATTCCTGTTTGTCCGTAAAGATGTTGTTGCGTAATATTTCCACGCTTCGCCCTTTCTCCCACGCCTCGGCAGGCATGTCCTTCATCCATCCCATGAGGGTCACGCTGTCGTCCGCACGGTAACCGTTGTCCTTGAACCCCTCCCGCAGGTCTCCCACGGGATAGTCAGGCAACGCCGTCCCCGTAATCAGACTGCACTCCACGGCCGGTTCCTTGCCCACGGTGATGCGACGCGTGCCGCGTTTTTCTTTGCCCACCTCCACAGCAAGCTGCTCTCCACCATAGGCAATCACCCATTGGCCACGCCCGTCTTTTCGTTCATCCCGGCTCACCACGTCCCAAACCTTGCCGTCGTATATCACGCCGTCGCCGGAAAAGCCGACAAACCAATCTCCCGTACGCACATCGCGCCAATAGGTGTCCTCTATCCCTTCGGGCCGATAATCCTCCGGACGGATATTGTAAACCGTCCATCCTCCCGGTTCTACCAGATTCATCTTTACCGTCCCAAGCGGTACGGCATCGAATGTCAACGTAAAGTCCACTTCATCGCTCTCAGGCATAGTGTACCGTTCCCCAAGGGGAATGCCCGAAGCATCCCTTACGGGAAAGTTCCGGCCATCCGTTTGCAATTCTGTCGTGCGCAGGATTTGAATCCAATAACCTGAAGGGTAATGTACATGGCACGACACTTCCGTGCGGTCCGCATGGAGCACCACCTTGGTTACCTCTACGATAGAATGGGTATAGCCCACCACAGGATGGTGCCAAACCACGGAATCGTTTGCCCAAGCACTGACCACGGCAAACGTAACACATAACAATGCAATAAGTTTCTGTTTCAAGTGTTTCATCATGGAATTATCTAAATTAACCGACATAAAATTACACAGTTTCTGAAACTCGGCAAAGTCATGCCCCGAGAAAATCTGGTACATTGTGTTTTTTTAGTATTTCCAACCCGTAATCCGGGTAAAAATACCCGTAATCCAGATAACAAACCTTCCAGTAAAACCGCGTATCTTTGTACCATTATTTTAAAACAACAAAATTATCCGTTATGATATTAGAAAACATCAACTCTCCGGAAGACGTGAAAAAATTGTCCAGAGAGGAACTCAACCTGCTGAGCGGTGAAATACGCGAAGCATTGTTACACCGGCTGAGCGACCACGGCGGCCATTTCGGCCCGAACTTCGGCATGGTGGAGGCCACCATCGCCCTGCATTACGTGTTCAACTCGCCGGAAGACAAAATCGTCTTCGACGTGTCCCACCAAAGCTATCCGCACAAGATGCTGACCGGACGGAAAGACGCTTACCTCTATCCGGAAAAATACGATGACGTGTCGGGCTACTCCGAGCCGTCGGAAAGCGCACACGACCATTTCGTCATCGGCCATACCTCCACCTCAGTTAGCTTGGCCGGAGGACTGGCCAAAGGCCGTGACCTGAAAGGCGAAAAAGGCAATGTCATTGCTGTCATCGGAGACGGTTCGCTGAGCGGCGGCGAAGCTTTCGAGGGATTGGACTACGCAGGAGAATTGGGCACGAACTTCATCATCGTAGTCAACGACAACCAGATGTCCATTGCTGAGAACCACGGAGGCCTGTACCGTAACCTGCAGGAGTTACGTGAAAGCCAAGGCACATGTCCTTGCAACTTCTTCAAGGCCATGGGACTGGATTACCTGTACGTAGACCAAGGCAACGACATCGGAAGCCTCATCTCGGCATTCCAAAAGGTGAAAGACATCGACCACCCCGTCGTGGTACACATCAACACCCTGAAAGGCAAGGGATACCGACCGGCCGAAGAACACAAGGAACCATGGCATTATTGTGCACCATTCGTCATCGAAACGGGTGAACCCCGGCATAAACCCGAGGGAGGAGAAGACTACGGGACACTGACTGCAGACTATTTGCTGAAAAAGATGAAAGAAGACCGCCGCGTGGTAGGCATCACGGCAGGCACCCCCACAGTCATGGGCTTTACGGAAGACAAACGGCAAGCCGCAGGCCACCAGTTCGTGGACGTGGGCATCGCCGAAGAGCATGCCGTAGCCTTAGCCTCCGGCATCGCGGCCAATGGGGGACGCCCCGTATTCGGTGTGTATAGTACATTCATCCAACGAGCTTACGACCAACTTTCACAAGACCTCTGCATCAACCGTAATCCGGCCACGCTGCTCGTCTTTTGGGGATCATTGTCGGCCATGAACGATGTGACACATCTTTGCTTCTTCGACATCCCGCTCATCAGCAACATCCCTAACATGATTTATCTCGCCCCGACCTGCAAGGAAGAGTATTTCGCCATGTTGGAGTGGAGCCTGCATCAGAATGAGCATCCCGTAGCCATCCGCGTGCCAGCCAACGGAGTCATCCACGCAAACCGCAAAATCGATACGGACTACGGACAACTGAACCGTTATGAGGTCGTAAGGAAAGGAACAAAAGTAGCCCTGCTCGCCTTGGGTTCTTTCTTCCCGTTAGGCGAATCCACCGCACGTATCCTGAAAGAAAGGGCCGGCATTGAAGCCACCCTCATCAACCCACGCTATATCACCGGAACGGATGCCACTTTATTAGATGCGCTGAAAGCCGACCATGTCCTTGTAGCCACGCTAGAAGACGGCGTACTGGACGGTGGCTTCGGTGAGAAAATCGCCCGCCACTACGGCACAAGCCCCATGAAAGTACTCAACTTCGGTGCCCGCAAGGAGTTCGTAGACCGCTTCGACGTGACGGCATTCCTCCGCGACAACCACCTGACGGCGGAACAGATTGCCGAAGACATCCTCGCGCAGTTATAAAAATTCCACTTAAAAGAGGCAGTCCCCTATTACAAAAGGAACTGCCTCTTTGCCACATATATAAAAGAACCCTACTGTTATTCTAACAAAATTACCTTGGCTGTCTGGTTATCCATGCCATACATCGTCTTGCCCACAGGTGCACCGATAAAAGTACCATCGGCTATCACGAACTTTCGTCCTTCCAACAAGACATAATCGCCCGCCACGGCATCAGACTGCGAAAATTCCACAGCCGAGGCCAGGTGTCCCGGATAATAAACCAGGATACAACGAAGTCCTAATAAATCGCGTACCAAACGGGTAAAAAGGATACTACGGTCCTCACAGTCGCAATATGGATAGTAAAGGGATTCCTCTGCAAAGAAAGCCCGGTCGCCACCCCATACCTTGTCGTCATACTCGTACTCGAAGCCCGTCTGCACGAAATTCAGCAACTTATTCACAGCCGTCAACTGGTCGCATCCGTTTATGGCTGCTTTCAAGTCCGGATATATCTGACGCTTCACATCCTCACTCATCGGCGTATTGGCATACATAGCCCAACGGCTTACAAAATTGTCGCCCACCATCGAAGTGGGATAAGAGGAATAGAAGTCCATCAGATTCTTATTCGAGGACATCGTAACCTTTACCTCCGGATAACGCTCGGATTGACGCGTCCGTGATGAGGTGGCAGACACAGCCAACCTTGGAGATGCAGCGAACCAAAGGGACAGGCTCTGTTCGCCCTGGAATGCATTGTCGCTGATGTATATGCTCGAAGGGCATTCCCCATAAGGATAGAACCTCTCACCTCCCACGTTATAATGCGGTATGTCGTAAATGATGTGGCGAGATGCGAAAAGCATGTGCAAAACGCCGGAATCATCGCGTGCCAACCTCATCTTGTAGCCGGATTGGCAATACAAGTAAGCCATAAGCAAAGTGGATTCGTTCGTACCCTCTCCAAAGAGTTTTTCGGCCACAGCCTGCAACATCTCAAGGTAAGCCCAATCGCCCATCTTATACTCCGTACGCAACTGTAGGCAATCATAAACAAGATTGGTGTACTGCTGCCCTGACAGTTCCAACCACGCAGCAGAAACCACATCTTCTCTTGCGCCTGTCATCTGCAAAGCCGATGAGGTATCAAACCGTACGCTTAACTTAGTGCCAAACCATGAGAAATCCACTTTCGGCATCGGTTCCGGGTCTTCCTTAATGGGTTCCACAGGTTTGGGTTGTGGGGTAGGTTTGGGAACCGGAATGACCACATCAAAAGGCAATGGCTCTGGGGCAGGAAGAGGATTGTCCTTATCCTCCTCCGGGTAAATCACCGGAGGCACATCGTCTTCTTTGGGTATGACGAGCGGTTTCTTTTCCGTAAACTCCTCCCACGGATTTTTCAAAAACTCGGCATACTCTTTGTTTATCTTCTTCCGGAAGTTATTGAAATCCTTATGGATAGCTCGTCGAAAAGATTCAAAATCTTCTTTGAAGTCATCCCCGAAGTCATCATTCTGGGCCTGTACCTGTCCGAAAAAGCACAATGCCATGCCCACTATAACAGATGCCTTCTTCATATCCTTATACTAAAATTCCTCGCTCAGCACCTCGTCCACGATACCGTCCAACTCGCTGTCCAAGCCGTCGCCTTCCGCTTCAAGTTCCTCTGCCAACTGGCGTTTCATTTGCTTTTTCATGACTTTCTTGTCATAAGCCACGGTTACCTGCACTTGGTAATTGTTGTTCGGCAATACACGGTAAATATGCACCACAGGAGTCATCATCGACAACGTGGCATCCGTTATTGCCCGTCCGCGCTCGTGGAACTTGTCCACTGTGGTAGCATCAATGGCAGAATTTTGGGCATTGTCCTGCTTACGCTTCATAGCCGCAGCTATCTTCGTTTCCAACATACTGGCTATCTCGGCCTGGCATTGTGCACGTGCAGACGAGTAGCCTACAGATTCCGAACCGGAAGTCACCGTAGCCTCATGGAGGATGTAGCGGGCCACAGGTTCTCCCGCATCGTTAGCCATCAGTTCCTGCCTCATGAGTTGCGCTCGGGTAAACTGACTGGCCATAGACAAACTGCCGGCGGGCACCTCCCACCCGTCCTTTGTCCTTTGTTTCGCCTGCTTCTTTGCATCTTTCGAGGGTTTGGCATTCAACATGTCCATATTCACCTTGTCCAGTTCACGTTGCTGTTTGGCCAGTTCTATCGCACTTTGCGCGTAACCTGCCGATGCGCCCATGAAGGCCACGGCCAATAATACCAGAATCTTTTTCATAATACCATGTTTTTAAAATGAATAGTGTTAGTCGTTATAAAAATCACCTGCGCTGAATATCTTCGACATCGAGACCTCATTGGGCTGCCACGTACGCACCTTGATTTGCGGTGCATTATGGTCGGTCATATCCACCAACAGGAAGAGGTAACCTTTGTCCGCGTAACGGGAAGAGGTGTATTCCTGACCTATCTGTATGCCGTAGATTTCCGCATCTTCATATTTCTCCAACCACTGCACGTCATTGTTCGTAAAACGCAGGTTGATGAATTCGTTCAATTTGAACGTACGGGCCAGATTGGCCAGATAGGTCTCCTTATCATAACGGTTATATTTGATGATGTCCTGCCCTTCAAGCGAAATGGCACGTTCTTCCGGCACCGCCGCAAGGTTGCGCTTCACGATATTGCCCACGATGATGACGGCATCGTCGGCAAAGATGTCACGGATATAATCCAGACGTTTCAGGCAATAAGCCGTCTTGTAGTTTTCCAGAAACTCCATGATCAATTCGCGGGTTTCGTCTTTCCATCCGGGCGCATAACGGTTCAGGATGTCCGACTCTGCCACTTTCCCTAATCCGAAAGCCACATTGGAGATTTTCTTGTCCGGATTGAACGTGAACACCACGTCTTCCACAAACGTCTTCTTCCGCTTCCCGTTCATGAACGAAAAGGACATCTGCAGCCCGCGTGCCACCACCTGCCCGTTACTGCTACGGTAATACACCATATCAGGCTGTCCCACCACACGTCCCGTACCGTAAGAAATCAGTTTGTTGTACACGTCCAGGCCTTCGAGCGTAAAACAAGAACTGGCCTTTACGTAGTTGCGCGACTTGATGGCTGCCAACACCTTTTCCATCGCTTCACAATACAAGGCAGCGTCGTCCACCGTCTGCGACGGGGAAGGACCTGCCGCCGGGGCATCCGTAGTGGCCACACTTGCAGTAGCCAACCGTGCCGCAGGCTGGGAAACCGCAACCGAAGTGCCGTCTTGCACCGCACGGCCTTTCACGCTTACCGAGGACTCCGGAAAAGCCGCCTTCGCCACGACATTCAACACGGCCTGCAACTCATCGTCCCCACGTGCCAGATTCTTATACTCATATTCAATGTCAAGATGATAGAACTCCGTCTCATAGCCCGGTGCCATCTCCAACATGCCGCGCCCGTCTTTCGCGGCCCCGTCGCACTCTTCACGCCCGTCGGAATAGAGGAAGTCCAACCCCGACACAGGACGGCCTTTGTATTTGAATATCAAATCCACACAATCCCCCTCGCGCTTGTCGAAAGCCACACTGATGTCTTCCAATATGCCCCGTATCTTCACCGGAAGCAGCGTCACCAAGCTATGCCCGGCCTCATCCTTCGCCTCCGTGGGATGTTGCAGGGAACGTGCCAAGGAGTAAGCCCAGTAATAGTATTGCAAGGCCATGTCCACCTTGGCTTTCTCCAATGCCCCGTCGGCAATGGCCACCATGTCGCGTATCTTTTCTATGCGCTTCTCGTAAATCTTGTCTAACTCCGAACGCAACATATAACGCCGCACGGTAACTTCCGGTTCTTCCCCCTCCGTCCATTTCTCCACATTGGTCAGGGCAGAGGAAGAATAAGTGCTCACGCAATTCCTCACGTAAGTCTTGTGGTCGATATTCCCGTTGGCCTGGGTCTCGTCGGTCTGCGACTGGAAATCGCTCGACACATGCACCGCAATCATCTGCACCAAGTCGTTCAGTGCGGCCTTGTCGGCCTCAGCCTCCGTCTTCCCCGTGCCGGAACCATAATAATATTCACCGGATGTACGGATATAGTCCCAGTTTTGGGCTTTCAGGACAGGACAAAGCACCAACAAGAGCAGCCATAGGTTTATTATTCGTCGTTTCATCAGACTATGTCATTATTTTACAAGAACCGGACGGATTGGCATCCGGTAATATTTGTAATTATTATCTATGTATTTGGTAGTGGAAGTTAATTTCAACGCATTGCCATATGAACCACTGTACTCCGTAGAAGTCCAATAGTAGCCAGAAGAAGTAGATACTCCATTAGGAACTCTAGAACCTGTCTCATAATCATAAAAAGGCAAATAGATAGAATTACCATTCTCCGCCGTTACCGTATACCCGTAAACTTTCCTTTCAGAATCATAAGCATACGTCCATGTACAATTATCTCTTAATTCCTCCCATTGCTCTTTCGTCGGTATCTGCCAACGTTCGTTCCAAAGGTTCGTGGCAATATCGTAAGCCGGATTTCCTACTATTTCATGTACATCATTGTTATAACTGCTACTGGTAGAAGTATTCGTGCCATACGCATCCCCCCACGAAGTGTAGATTCCATCGTCATATGGGTTCGAGGCACCCACATTCATTGAAGCCCAACGCACGCTAAGCCCCAAATCCACGGCCTCTTCGGGATAATAATAAACAGAGGTCCATCCTTTGTTCTCCACTTGGGACGGCATCACCATGTAACCGCTCTCGCCAGCCATGAACTTGGTCGGATCGAAGGTCTTGGTATACTTATAATAAAGGTCGTCCAGTGTAATCACGTGGGTCTCATCCAACGAACAATATATATAAGGTGTATAGCCATCAGACTCAAACTGTGTGCTTATCTCTTCCGTAGATGTCGTAAACACATTGTCCGTCAGGCTGAACGACGTGTTGTACACCACCCCTGAAACCGCGACCGTCTTATCCTTCTCCCCTTTGATGTGCATACGGGCAGTCTTAGGAGCCAAAACCGCACTTACGAACAGTTCACTGTCATCCACGATATAAGTCGCAGCCTCATCCACATAAGCACAACTCATCGGAGTCATGGTCACATGATAGTTGTCCGTGGCCGTAGCATTGACGAAGTAGAAAGCTTCGCACTTCAAAGTGCTGCCCGTGGCCAAGTTCCCGTAATAACTGATGTTCCACAACGACGAAGAAGCATTGTAAACCGCCTTGCCGCACACCACCGTCTTCTCATCGGCCTGATAGAAACGCAGGTAGATGACATCCCCCTCATTCCATTCCGCCGAAGTCTCACGCTTCGGAGTATAGGACTGCAAGCCGCCCGTCAAGTGCATGACCGCCGTATGTTCCGTCTCATCCGTCGCTCCCGGCTGCCCCATGAGTTCCTCGGTGTCGTTGCTGCACGATACCCCTGCCATCAAGGCCGTTCCTACGGCCACAAGCCCAAAGAGTTGGCTTATCCTTTTCTTCATTGTTTTCATTTTATCTTCTGTTTTTTCGTTCTTGATTCTTATTTTATGCCTTGCGGCTTATTGTTCCAGATTCTGGTCGGTGCCGTAGTCGTCACGGCTGATTTCCCCCGATGTGCCGGGCGCGGGCGACAAGTCCTTGTCCTCGCCATAGTCCGAGCGGATGATGAGGGCACCGTCCTTATAAGTCACGTCCAGACGGACATCCTCGCCGTAGTCGTCACGCACGAACTGGGTGTTCTTGGAATACTGCGTCACCACGATATCCACCATCTTGGCCTCGGATGCCTCGCCGGACAAGCCGGTCAGGTAAAGCGACACGGTGGCCGTACGCTTGTCGTTGCCGCTATACGGTTCGGCAGTAAACATGAGTAGGTTATTATTCGTTGCCACAACCAACCAATCGGCTCCGGAAGATTTTTCCACACGGAACGTCCCGTCGGTAGACACCGTCATAGGAGCAGATGTTCCCCCCTTATAGAAGAACGACACGGCCTGTGCATCGGTTTTCAGGTAACGTCCGGCCTGCTTGACGGCCAACTTCACTCCTTGTTTGTTGGCGGGTGTAAATACGATGGTATCCGTCCGGCTTTCCAGACTGGGGTTGTCTTGGGCGGAAATCACCAGTTTGGCATCGCCTTGCCCTTGCGTGGCGGAAAGTGCCAACCATGAGGACTGGTTCTTCACGGCTGCCGTCCATGCCTGATTGGTCGCAATACCTAATTCTATGGTTCCTCCCTTCGAAGGCAAAGAAGCCGACGGTCCCCGGTCGATGGTGAAATAACGTCCTTTCTGCACCACGTTCACATACTGCACGGTGCCGCCCACCGCCACGGACAGCAAACCCGTACGTTCATTGTCGGTTTCATTGGCCTCTACGGTAACCGTCACTTGCCCGTTGCCATGTCCGGACGACGGGGCGACGGTAATCCATCCGTCTGAAGTCGTAACCGTCCAATCACCATCGGTCGAGATGTCGAGCGTGTTCGACGAGGCCACGTTTTCAAACTGCAATACCGTTTCGAGCGGACCGAACGACTTGCCTTCCTGCGTCACCCAAAGGGTATCGGCCAAAGAAAGCCCTTGGTTACCCACAATCACACGTCCGTCCCGTTTCGTGGTGTTCGGGTTGTTCTCTACGCTGACGGTAAGGGAATGCTCACCGGCAACACCGTTCCCCGGTGACACAGTTACCCAATCCGGCTTCTCCAACACGTTCCAGAACGACAAATTAGTGGATATCGGTACGCTCTGCGAAGATGCTCCCGATTCAAAATCAAGCCCGTATTCACCCCATTCCACGTACAAGCCCATCTGCTCCACGGGGATCTCTATCCAATATCCTCCATCCACATGAAGGTTGACAGCCCCCGTACGCGTCCCTACGCCATTGTTTTCCGTGACACTCACTACCAGTTCCGAGGTTCCCGATGTCCCCGATGCAGGGGTGACTTGAATCCAAGAATCGGTAGTGTTGGCCGTCCATCCTAAATCACAATAGAACGTCACATTTTTCGTCCCTGCCGTGTTAAGGAATGTCAGTTTCTCTTCGGATATGGAATATTGGGGAGCTTCCTGGCGGACTTCCAGATAATAGGTATAAATAGTAGGCGAAGAGCTTTGCCACTCCTGCCTGTAAGTGTCGAAATAGATATAGCCCACACGCACGCCCTCGGTGGTGTTCGGCTCTACGGAAAACGTGACCTCGTTACCCGAAGCCGTAGCCGTGATCCAATCACCTTCGGTGCGCAAGTCAAACTTGGGCGCATTCGTCTCCACCGTGAAAGTCTCCGACGCAGCGGATGCAGAAACCCGCAACGGGACATCACATGACACGGTCAACGACGTGCCCGTGTTCCCCTGCTGTTCTGCCCAAATCTGCTGGCTGTACCGGTAAACCGTCGTATCGATGGCCGACTCCAGACTGAACACCGAATAACGGTAATACGTGGAAGGGTTGACATCCGCCCCCACGCTGACGATGGAGAACGTATCCTCCCCGGTTCCTTCCGCCGGGGAGACCTTGAGCCATTCGTCGGCCACGTCCAACCGCCACGGCACGTTCCTGCATTCCACGCTGAACGTGGAGGGAGTCACCACGGTATCGGGTAAGTTGAAGCCTAACATATTCGTATATAAGTAATAAGCCTTCGTGGCAGGCACGACTCCCACGCCTCCCATATAAAGTTCGTCATTGCAGGACACCGTCAGCCCCAACAGTGCCAGGCATCCTGACAAATATTTCATAATTCTTTTCCGTTTCATAACCATCTGTGCGTTTTCAAGTCATTAAAAGAAGAAATAGACCCCGACCTTGCAATTGAAGCCCTCGCTCCAGTCCTTCATGGAGGGCAACACGGACGACAACAGCTTATAACCGTCGGCTTCGGCAAGCTTGAAGGCGTATTCCGGAGTCAGGCTGATGCCGATGTGCGACGTGCAGGCCGCTTCAAGGCGCACCCCTCCCGTACCCGAAAGCGCATACACCGAAGTCTCGTTGTTTCCCGACACGCCCACATAAGTGCAACCGACTTGCGGAGTTATGCGGAAGCGCGTGCCCAATATGAAGCCATAACCAAGCTTGCCGCCCACAACGGTCTTTACCTCAAGTTCTTCTTCCGTCCAAGGGGCAACCTGCTCGTTCTCACCCGTAGAGTTCCAAAATACGGTTTCCTTGCCGAAACCTTTCATGTAGAAAGCCTCTACATTCACATTCCCGGCATAGAAGCCCATCGTGCCGCCCACGGCCGTGAGCGAACCGAACTGTCCGTCCGCACCGAAATAGAATGCACTTCGCTTCATCAGTTGGCGCGACATCTTGAAATGCACTGCGGGTTTAGCCACGTCGATGTACATCTTGCGGCGGAAAGGGCGGTAACCGTAGTATCTGGCCTGAATGTCATAATTCCCCGAAGCCATCTCCTTCGTGAACGGAGTGGTGCCTTCGAGCGTGCCGTCTATCAGTACAGAAGCCCCTCTCGGCATACTGGAAAATGAAATCAGGGCCGTGGAGCTTAATTCCACATTCAGTTGCTCTTCCTTGCCCTCCATGATGTTCACCTCGCGCACCTCCGGTTTCCGGTTGGCCATAGACACCTCTACTTTATGTTGACCGATAAGCAAGTCTTGGATGATTTTCGGAGTCACCCCGTAATCTTTCCCGTCAATCTTGATTTGTGCGCCCACAGGAGTGGAATTCACCGAAAGGAAGCCCGTAATGGGTATAGGAGGGTCAAGGGTGATGGTGCTGGCCACGTCGACCTCCACGTGGATTTCCTTTTGCGTCTTACGATGGTTGGCCTTGCGGCATTCCACCAGATAAGTACCCGCCTTCAAAGGACCGGCCCAACGGCCTGCCCCTTTGCGTATCCCGTCGATATAGATGTCCGCTCCGCCTTCCACCGTCAGTGTCGTTTCTGCGAAATTGGACTCCAACACCGGCTTGATGACCGTGGTCTCGCCTTGTTTGATGGTAAACTCCTCCGTATGACTCTTATAAAGGTCCTTCACCAACAGCAGTTGGTATGTGCCGCAATCCCATTTGGTATCGCTTTTATAGGGCACCGTGCCCATCTCCTTGTTGTCGACAAAGACTTTAGCCCCCGAAGCGTTGCCGGGATCCTGTATTTCAAGATAACCGAAATTAGGGGTCAATTTCACTTTTTCCACATAGGTGCTGTCCGAAGTCGTGAGCTTCACCCGCCCCGATGCCTCCACATAATTGGGCACCTTGATACCATAGAAATACGTACCGAATTCAAGATTCCACGCCACGCTGCCCGTCGCATCCGTAGTGGAAGTCTCCATAGGTTCACGTTCCCCCTCGCGTGTCAGCGTGACCACCGCATTGGACAGCCCCGGCTCCAGTTGTAATTGCAGGAACTGTTTGTTCAGGGAACGTTCCACGTTCCACGTCACTTTGTCGAACGTGATCTTCATGACATACGTCGCCCCTTCCTTGATGGTGGTCCTCAAATCATACTTCTTGATAGGGGCATACCCGTCACGGCTGATAGTCACCGTGCGCGCGTTTTTCTGTACGTAAACCCACAGTTCATCACCATGTACCACGGTCTTGTGCATCATGTTACCAAAATTGAACATGAAAGCCTCTATGTTGTCGATTTTCACCGTGGGGTCGGCCGACATGAACTTGATGATGGCCATGAGTGAACCGCTGCCATCCACTTGCTTGTACTCTTCGGACGTAGCCGTAGTGGCTTGTTGGTCCTGATAAAATTCCGTGATGGTGAACTTATGCAAGCGTTCCAAATCTTTTTGGGCATAGGCCGCCATTATCCCCCAGCAAAGCAACAAGCAGAGTGTCCACTTTCTTTTTAAACTTTGTTGTGACATTTTCTTAATCTACCTGCCATTTGCCGCACCGACCGTTTCAGGCGACAAAAGCATTCTTTTCGCCATATCTGCCGACTCTCCCCGCAAATCAATCCTGTTAGTACATCGTTATATACGAAAAAAAGCGTGAGAGTCTGTACCCGTTACCCGTCCCGCTTATCAAGGCTCTCGCATTGCCCAGTCTGGTAGAACGAGCAACGCAGAAGCCCACGCCGATATGTATACAACTCCCCCATACCCGGCACATACACCTTATGTTATAATAAGATGAACATACCCAATAAAGGGGGATGCGTATAAAACACATCCCGAGGACATCTACTGTTGCCTTATCTTGACCAAACTGTGAACTTGCGAGATTCTGATAAGCCCAAGACAAGACGCATGTAAACGCCTTTTCCCAATATATAGTGCTCCGGCTCGCCCAAGACCCGCCGTCAGTTCCGAGCACAACCTCTTTCCTTCAGGCCCGGCGTAAGCTTTTCCCATCCTTATCACGGCACTGGAACCATCCGTCCTCGCCATGAAAAATAGGAACGCAGGAGTACAAGGACAAAAATACTAAAGAAGGTTGAAAGAAACAAATAAATCTTCAAGATATTCTCGGTATAACAGGCAAAATCCTTTTTCTTATGTATATAAGCCCCTCCTGACTCCCGTCCGCAGTGCTCCTTTGTAACCGGAAAGACATCCTCCGGCAAACCCCAATCCGTTTTTGACATTTTGTCATTTTCATCCGAAATGCGGCGCGTAATCCGGGAAAAATCCGCCGTGGAAGATTTCAAGCGATTCTCGCGCCGTCAGGGAAACCCGGAAAGAAAGCCGTTTCCCCTTTCGGCTGCCATTTCGTTTCCCGCCTCCCCGCACCATGCGGAAGAAACTCCCGGGCGCGTCATCCTTGCAAACATTTTCCTTTCTTTCTGCCATTCCATTCAAGCACGGTTTTTCTCGGCAAATAGAGGTTTACAAGGTACTTAAAGCCTTTCCATTCGTCGCCGGACGGGCATTTCCGGCACAAAATATCGACAACTCACCACCACTCTGCGCCAGACGAAAAATCTCTTTCAGCCAAACGATTTTCCGTTCGGCTGAGATTAAAAAACGGAAATGCGCGATAGAAGCAGAAGAATGGAGTTTGTGTGAAAAACAGACCGTTTCATGAGCCACCAAAACTTCCGGAAACCATAAAACGACAAGGATAAAATTGACAAAAGGCAAGCAAAAACCCCGTTGATTCGTCCAATGATCAAGGCATAATCCGTATCTTTGCGGTGCAAAATGACAACCCCATAAATATGACGTTCACTCCATATATCCTTTTAGCATGCTTTTTAGCCGGAAGTGCCGCCTGCGCCCAAACTCCGGGACGGACGGCTCAAGCCATGGAACGGGCGGGCTTCGTGGATGTCCGCAGCATGGACAGCACGATACGCGTGAGCCTGATGTACGCACGGGCGGACAACTTCACGGGACGGGTGCTTTACACCGACCTGCATGAAGCTTACCTGCACCCGAAAGCCGCACGCGCTCTGGCCAAGGCCCAAAAAATCCTGAAGACCTCCCACCCGGAACTGAGCCTGAAGGTGTACGATGCCGCCCGCCCGATGCACATCCAGCAAAAAATGTGGAACGTAGTGGCCGGAACACCGAAGAATATCTACGTGAGCAATCCCAAAAACGGCGGGGGATTGCACAATTACGGTATGGCCGTGGACCTCACGCTCTGCGACGCGAAAGGCGACACGCTGTCCATGGGCACGAAAATAGATTACTTAGGCAAATTGGCCCATATCGACAACGAGGCGGAAATGGTAAAGCAGGGCAAACTCACGCCGGAAGCCCGGAGCAACCGCGAACTGCTGCGCCGGGTCATGCGCCAAGCCGGGTTCAAAGCCCTGCGCACGGAATGGTGGCATTTCAATTTCATCACGCGCGCCGAAGCCAAAGCGCATTATAAACCCATTCCATAAAACACATGTTGGACGAAAAGACACAAGATTTTATCCGGACACACCGGGAGGAGGATGTACGCCGACTGGCCCTGAAACCGGCCCCGGAGAACGTAGACCTGCGCATGGCCTTGCAACAAATCGAGGGTTGGCAGACGGCAATACGCAAACTCCCCTCATGGGCGGAACGAGACGGGATACAGTATCCGCCCCGTCTCCCGATGGAGCAATGTTCTTCGGAACAGACGGCAAGGTACAAACAAGCCCTCGTAAAACGCTTGTTGGACAACGACAGCACGGAAGCTCCCCATACCCTGATGGACCTGACCGGAGGTTTCGGCATCGATTTCAGCTTTCTGGCTCCACTGTTCGACCGGGCTGTCTATATGGAACGCCAACCGGAATTGTGCCGTATCGCGGCACATAACTTCAAAACATTGGGATTGGCACAAGCGGAAATCCGGGAAACCGACTCTTCCCTTTCGCCGGACGAATGGCCCGACGCCACTTGTTGCTTCGTCGACCCGGCACGGCGCGACACCGTCGGGCGCAAGACGGTGGCCATAGAAGACTGCGAGCCGGATTTATCCATCCTCCAGGAAGCCATCCGCCGCAAGGCGGCTTTCAGCCTTATCAAGCTCTCCCCCATGTTGGACATCCGGACGGCCCTGCGCACCTTGGCACACGTGGCCGAAGTCCACGCCGTCAGCGTACAAGGGGAATGCAAGGAACTGCTGTTGGTCATGACACGGCAAAAACCGGAAAAGACGGCGTGCCATTGCGTCAACCTCGGCACGGAAGACCCCACCTTCACGTTCACCTTGACTGAAGAGGAGGAGGCCGCATGCACTTATTCGGACACGCCGGGCCGATTTCTCTACGAACCGAATGCTTCCGTGATGAAGTGCGGCGGATTCCGCAGCCTGGCCACACGTTACGGCCTGCGGAAACTGCATCCCAATTCCCATTTATACACCTCAGACCATTCCTGCAAGGATTTTCCCGGGCGGGCGTTTGCCATAGAGGATTGCTGCGGATTCGGCAAAAAGGAACTGAAAGGACTTTTAAACGGCCTCGGACAAGCCAATCTGACCGTCCGCAACTTTCCGGACACCGTAGCCGGACTCCGCAAACGCCTCAAACTGAAAGAGGGAGGCAACGCTTACCTCTTCGCCACGACGTTGTCCGACGGACGGCATGTGCTGCTCCGGTGCCGGAAAGCGGGACCCCAATAAAAAAGGCCGGCTTCACAGCCGACCCCTTCCTTATGAAAAAAATTGCTCTGTTACTTTACCCTGTAACGGGTCTCTTCCAATCTGTATTTCTTCGTCTTCACTTGTTCCTTCTTCACGCCCTCACCCGTGACTTTTACGATAGCCACACGGTTCTTGTCGTTCTCGGCAAACGGTTGCACGTTGTCGCCCTTATATTCGGAAGTAATGACAGAGCGACTCACACCGGCCTTCACTAACGCCGCAACGACTTTCTCCGCCCGTTCCTTGGAATATTGCATATTCAACTCCGGTGTTCCCGTGGCTTTATCTGCATAAGCAGTTACCTGTACGCTGCAATTCTTATGCGCCTTGACAAAATCGGCTATCTTCTGAATCTTTGAAGCCGGATCCGGTTCGCTCAAACGGATTTTATAGTAAATATTGTCCTCGTAAGTGACTTTTTCGGGCACGTCCCTATACGTGATGTCGTCATACCAAACGGTATCCGTACGCGTAGCCCATTCCTCTGCCACCAGAACCGGCTCTTCCGCCATCTTTTCGGCCTTCTTCTGCCCGAACTTGAAAATCAGACCTAAAGAAGCTGTGGCAGCCCAGTCATTTCGGTCGGTCGTTTTAGAATTGATACGATCGGATCTGTTATTAGCGGCCAATTCCAGATTCAGTCCGAAATGTTTGGCGATATTGAAATCGAGCTGCATTCCCAACCGCACATTATGCGAAAGCCTACGATCCTGCCATGCCATCGGATAGTTCTCGGCTACTTTGGCAGCCAACGCGTGGAAATCGTCATTGTCCCATGCGCCTGCCAATCCTACACCTCCAAGAAGAATAAGATTAAAGACACGATCTTTATCGCTACGGAACATGTTGGTCACGTTCAACAGCAAGTCCGCACTACCCGTCACCGTATTGAAATCGTAAGTTTCATTCAAAGATTTGATACCCCCCTTGTTCTCGTAACCGCTCACATGCAAACGCGCTCCAACGACCGGATTGAAATAAGCACCGAACGAAACGCCGTAACTCGGTGTGATCAACTTGCTGAAATCATAATGAGTAAAAGACACTTGCGCGCCCCCGTTCAACCCGAAGAACATGTGCGGATACGGACGATAATCTTTCTCACTGTTTCCTTCTCCGGCATAAGCCACTCCCGTACCTATGGCCATAGCCATAACCGCGAGCATACATCTTATCTTTCCCATCAGTCTATATTTTTATGATTCAACTTGGATTAAGTTCACAAATATAAGATAAATACAAGAAGCTAACAATCTTTTTTAACTTTTTCTTAAAAAAAAGGGAGGATAAGCGAAAAGCGAAGCATTTTACTCAACTGTTAATAAAAAAAAGACTATATTTGCACGTTTGCGCATTGCCGCAATTTATTGACCATTTTACATATATGACATGTCTGCTGTAACCATTAAAAAAATATCGACTCGCCGAGAGTTGAAAGCGTTCATACGTTTCAACTACGAACTGTACAAGGACTGTCCGTATGCCGTGCCCGACTTTTTGGAGGACACGCTCGACACGTTCAACCCGCAGAAAAACGCTGCCTTCGATTTCTGCGACGTGGATTATTTTCTGGCTCTACGCGAAGGAAAAATCGTGGGGCGCGTGGCTGCCATCATCAACCATAAGGCCAATCAGACATGGGGCACGAACAACGCCCGCTTCGGTTGGATCGACTTCACGGACGACCCGGAAGTGAGCCGTGCCCTGATGGACACGGTGGAAGCTTGGGGACGTGCCCGCGGATGCGACAAGATAGTAGGGCCTTTAGGGTTTACGGACATGGATCCGGAAGGCATGCTCACCGGCGGCTATGACCAGTTGAGCACGATGTCCACAACATACAACTATCCTTATTATCCAATTCACATGGACCGCCTTGGTTATACCAAAGAGGTGGACTGGGTGGAGCGCAAGATACGCGTACCCGACCAAGACCATCAGGCGCACATGGACAAATATTTCCGCGTGGCGGAGATGAGTGCCAAACGCTATAACCTGCGTGTACGCAAATTCAAAAGCGCCAAAGAAATACGTAAAGGCGGATGGGGGCCGAAAATATTCGATGTAGTCAACAAAGCATACGCCCCGTTGTACGGTTATTCCGAGATGAACGAGCGACAGGTTGCCCAATACGTCAACACTTACCTTCCGCTCGTAGACATGCGGCTCGTCACGCTCGTGGAAGACGCCGAAGGACGCATCATAGCCATGGGGGTGGGTATGCCTTCCCTCTCGCACGCTTTGCAGAAAGCCAAGAGCCGCCTGTTCCCTTTCGGTTGGTATCATTTGGTCAAGGCCCTGTTCTTCAAGCATTCGGATATCATAGATTTGTTGCTTGTGGCCGTCCTTCCGGAATATCAGAACAAAGGGGTCAATGCCATGCTCTTCGCCGACCTCATCCCCATTTGCCAACAGATGGGCTTTAAGTTCGGCGAAACGCATCCGCAACTGGAGACCAACGAAAAAAGCCAAGGGCAATGGGCTTACTTAGACGCAGAAGTACATAAACACAGACGTTGCTACCAGAAGTCACTTAAATAGAAACACACTATGGCAGAAGAAGAGAAACCAAACGAAGCACCGATACTTACCGAATACACCGAAGACCATATCCGCCACTTGTCGGACATGGAACATATCCGTACCCGTCCGGGCATGTACATCGGAAAACTGGGCGACGGTTCTCATGCCGAAGACGGTATCTACGTGCTTTTGAAAGAAGTGATAGACAACAGCATCGACGAGTTTAAAATGAATGCCGGCCGACGGATAGAAATCACCGTAGAGGACAACTTGCGGGTCAGCGTACGCGACTATGGCCGCGGTATCCCTTTGGGCAAACTCATCGAAGCGGTGAGCATGCTCAACACGGGCGGCAAATACGATTCCAAGGCATTCAAGAAGAGCGTGGGACTGAACGGAGTGGGTGTGAAAGCGGTCAACGCGCTCAGCTCGCACTTCGAAGTGCGAAGCCATCGCGACGGCGAAATGCGCCGGGCCACTTTCGAACGCGGAATCCTGACCGGCGAATCGACGGAACCGACAGCCGACGAAAACGGAACTTTCATCTATTTCGAACCTGACTGTGCTTTGTTCAAGAACTACACGTTCCGCACCGAATTCATTGAAACGATGCTGCGCAACTACACATACCTGAACACGGGACTGACCATCATGTTCAACGGCCGCCGCATCCATTCCCGCAACGGTCTGGTAGACCTGTTGAACGATAATATGACCAACGACGGGCTTTATCCTATCATCCACTTGAAAGGGGAAGACATAGAAATAGCCTTTACCCACACGGGACAATACGGAGAGGAATATTATTCGTTCGTCAACGGACAGCATACGACCCAAGGCGGCACGCACCAAAGTGCCTTCAAAAAACACATTGCCGAGACCATCAAAGATTTCTCAGGCAAGAACTTCGATTACGGAGACATCCGTAACGGACTGGTGGCGGCCATCGCCGTCAACATCGAAGAACCGCTCTTCGAAAGCCAGACGAAAATCAAATTAGGGTCGCTGACCACCATACCCGACGGCGGAATCAGCATAGACAAGTTCGTGGGCGACTTCGTCAAAGAACAGGTGGACAACTACCTGCACAAGAATACGGACATCGCCGACATCATCATACAAAAAATCACCGAAAACGAAAAGGAACGCAAAGCCATCGCCGGCGTGACAAAGTTGGCACGCGAACGAGCCAAGAAGGCCAACTTGCACAACCGCAAACTGCGCGACTGCCGCATCCACCTGAACGATGCCAAAGGCGACCTGAAGGAGGATAGCAGCATCTTCATCACCGAAGGCGACTCGGCTAGCGGCAGTATCACCAAGAGCCGCGACGTGACGACCCAAGCGGTGTTCAGCCTGCGAGGCAAGCCGTTGAACTGTTTCGGTCTCACAAAGAAAGTGGTGTACGAAAACGAGGAGTTCAACCTCCTGCAAGCCGCCCTGAACATCGAAGACGGACTAGACGGGCTACGCTACAACAAAGTCATCGTGGCTACCGATGCCGACGTGGACGGCATGCACATCCGCCTGTTGATGATTACTTTCTTTCTACAGTTCTTCCCCGAACTTATTAAGAAAGGACACGTGTATATTCTCCAGACGCCCCTTTTCCGCGTGCGCAACCGCAAAAACAAAATCGGCAAGCAAAAGTTGAAGGAACTGGAAGAAGAAGCCAAGGCTGCCAAATCGGACTTCATCACCCGCTATTGTTATTCCGACGAGGAGCGCGTGGCGGCCATCGAAGCCTTAGGTCCCGACCCGGAAATCACCCGTTTCAAAGGGCTTGGGGAAATCTCTCCCGACGAGTTCAAGCACTTCATCGGCCCGGACATCCGTCTGGAACAAGTGTCGTTGCATAAGAGCGACCAAGTGAAAGAGCTATTGGAATATTACATGGGCAAGAACACCATGGAACGACAGAACTTCATTATCAACAACCTGGTCATCGAGGAAGACCGTGCGGAAGAAGACGAAACCGCAGAAACCGCTATATAAAGATTCATCAATGGAAAAAATAGCCATATTCCCCGGTAGTTTCGACCCTTTTACCAAAGGACACGAATCTCTACTACGACGGGGGCTTACGCTCTTCGACCGCATCATTATCGGCGTGGGCATCAATGAATACAAGCGCATGGAACAAAGTACGGAAAAGCGCATTGCCGCCCTGCGTAAACTTTTTGCCGGGAACGAACGCATCCAGGTGGAGGGCTACTCGGACCTGACCGTAGATTTCGCAGCCCGCCATCACGCCCGCTTCATCCTGCGCGGCATACGCTCCATCAAGGATTATGAATATGAAATGAACATAGCCGACCTGAACCGCCGGTTGACAGGCGTGGAGACTATTATCTTGTTCACAGAACCGGAATGGGCGTTCATCAGTTCCACGATGGTGAAGGAACTTATGCACTTCGGGAAGGACATATCACCTTATATCCCGGAGGGACTCGAATATGAATAAACAACAATTCAGCACAAACATCATGAAAAAAACTCTTTGGGCAGCCTTGCTCTTCTGCCTTCCGTGGACGGCTCCGGCGCAACGGAAAGGAAACATGTCGGAAATGGAACAGTCCATGCGTAAACTCTCCATGGCCCAGTTGGCCATCAGCAGCCTATACGTGGACAGCGTGGACGAAGTGAAACTGACGGAGGATGCCATCAACGGGATGCTCTCCAAACTGGATCCGCACTCCTCTTACACCAACGCCGAGGAAACCAAGAAGATGAACGAACCGTTGCAAGGTAATTTCGACGGTATCGGCGTACAATTCAACATGTTGGAAGATACGCTTGTCGTCATTCAGCCCGTGGCCAAAGGACCGTCGGAAAAGGTGGGCATCCTGGCCGGCGACCGTATCGTCAGCGTGAACGACACAGCCATTGCCGGTGTGAAGATGAGCCGTGAGGAAATCATGCGCAGGTTGCGTGGCCCGAGAGATACAAAAGTAAAATTAGGTGTGGTGCGGAACGGTATCAAAGACCGATTGGAATTCATCGTCACGAGGGACAAGATTCCTGTATCTACCGTAGATGCGGCTTTCATGGTAACCCCCACTGTGGGGCTTATCCGCCTGTCCAGTTTCGGTAGCACGAGCCATGATGAAGTGAAGAAAGCCATCAAGGACTTGCAAGACCAAGGCATGAAGGACTTGATACTGGACTTGCAGCAGAACGGCGGCGGATATATGGATGCCGCGACGGGCATTGCCAGTGAGTTCCTGCCCAAGAACGATTTGATTGTCTACACCAAAGGATTGCGCACGCCCTATAAAGAATTCCGCGCCCAAGGCCCGGGATTGTTCCGTGAGGGGAGAATCATCGTATTGGTGGATGAATATTCAGCCTCGGCCTCCGAAATCGTCACGGGAGCCATCCAAGACCAGGACCGCGGCTTGGTGGTGGGCCGCCGCACGTTTGGCAAAGGCCTGGTACAAAAGCCTTTCGTCCTGCCCGACGGCTCCATGATCCGACTGACCGTGGCACGTTATTATACACCGAGCGGACGCTGCATCCAAAAGCCCTACACCATGGGGGACAAGATGAAGTATAACATGGACGTCATAGAACGTTACAACCATGGCGAACTGACCAACGCAGACAGCATTCACTTCCCCGACTCCTTAAAATATAAGACTTTGCGCAAAGGCCGTACCGTCTATGGAGGAGGAGGTATCATGCCGGACTATTTCATACCGTTGGATACGACACGCTACACCAAATTCCATCGCGAACTGACGGCCAAAGGTGCCATCGTCAACGCCGACCTCAAGTTTATTGATAAATACCGTAAGAAAATCCGGCGCGGATACGCTTCATTCGACAAATTCAAAACTGGTTTTGAAACACCCCAAGAACTCATCGACCTGGTACTTGCTGAAGGGGAAAAAGCCGGTGTGAAGCCCAAAGACGAGGAAGAACTTCAAAAGACATTACCGGAACTGAAACTTCAGATGAAAGCCTTGATTGCACGGGACATCTGGGACATGTCGGAATACTTCGCCGTCATGTACGAAGAGAATCCGTTCGTGAAAAAAGCATTGGAGCTTCTTAAATAATCTACCTTACACAGGAGTTTCACAAAAACATCTTCCATCTTTCAGGATATGCTGTAAACCTTTCGCTTAAAGCATATTAGTATCCTGAAGGATGGAAGTGCCATCTTTCAGCCCACTTTCAGGTAATGGGCTGCTACCGTTGTGCGCCAAACGGAAAATCAATCTCAGGCGAGTGATTTTTCAATCTCAGCCGAATGATTTTCGGATGTGCGCCAAACGGAAAGCAGCATTCAGCCCGTCTTGCGCCTGACATGGGCTGAAAGATGAAGGATTGGAAGTTCAGGATGTATCCGTCTTGCTTTGAAAGGGTTACGTGGTATCCTGAAAGATGAAGTCCATTTTCGGGAAAAGGCATGGAGGGAAGAAGGCACGGAGAAGCGCAGGAACGTGCGCAAACCTGCGGAACCGTGCGGAAATGTGCACAAACGTGCAGCCTTCGCCGTGCGTACCTCTAACTTTGCCGTAAAAACCGAAGCACATGGAACTGAAACAGATCGTAAAGAGGGCGGTACGCCGGTGGGTGGAGAAAATCGCGAGTAAGCGAGCGCAGAGGCAAGCTCGCTTGGCTTTGCCGAGTGGGAGCGATTTATTAAAAAGGAAGGCGGAAGCATACAGCACGAAAGACCGCACGTCTGCCACCCTTGAGCGTCGGTTGGCCGCTTTCGCGGAGGCGCGTTACGACCTGCGCCACAACCTGCTGACGGGGCAGGCGGAGTTCCGCCCCAAGGGACAGGATGCGGCCTCCTTCCTCCCCCTCACGGCACGCGACCTCAGCTCCCTCTGCCTCTCCGCCCACGAGGCGGGCATCCCGTGCTGGGACCGCGACGTGTCGCGCTTCGTGGCCTCCGACCGCCTGCCCGACCACCATCCCTTCCGTGATTATTTCGACCGCCTGCCGCGCATCGCCTCCTTCATCGCTACGTCCAACAGCCACGAACTGCTTTCCGACCCTTCTGGCAGCCGCCGCTTTCTCTGCGTGGAGGTGGAGCGCCCCATCGACAGCACGGGCATCGACCATGCCCAAACCTACGCCCAACTGAAGGACATGCTTCTCGGCGGCGGGCGTCACTGGTTCACGGCGGGGGAAGAGGCGGAAATCCAACGTGCCAACGTGGCTTTCTACCGCACTTGCCCTGCGGAAGAAAGCATTCGCCCGCCACTTCCGTGCCGCCCGTCCGGGTGAAGAGGCCCTGTCCGTTTCCCTTCCCGAGCTCATCGCCCTGTTGCGCAAGCGTCAGCCGGGCACGCTCACGGGCATCGGGATGCAGGAGTTCAGCCGCGCCCTCGTGGCCGCAGACGTGAAACGGCGGCATACGGAAAAGGGTAACCGTTACAGGATCGTGCCGTTGGAGACTTCCGATTTCCAAGACCTGTATCTCTGCAAAAAGAGTTAAATGAAGTCCCAAACACCAAAGAAAAGGAAAGAAGCCCTCCGGCATTTGACCTTGCCAACAGTACCAAAGAAATACCTCTTTGGAATTGCTTCATATAGCAAAAAAGATTACCTTTGCATCGTCACACCGACCCTTTAGCACGGAATACAACCATGGGAAAGAAGATATTCAATGAAGACCGTTACGTGAACCCTTACACCGACTTCGGGTTCAAGAAACTGTTCGGCACAGAAATGAACAAAGACTTGTTGCTCAGTTTCATCAACAGTTTACTGCATGGCAAAGAAAAAATAAAGTCCCTCACCTACCTCAACACCGAACATCTCGGAATCAGTGAGGCAGACCGGCGGGCCGTATTCGACGTGTACTGCGAAAACGAAAGGGAAGAAAAAATCTTAGTGGAAATGCAACGTGGAGAACAACAGTTCTTCAAGGACAGAAGCCTCTACTATTCCACGTTCCCCATACAGGAACAAGGAAAGAAAGGGAGTTGGGACTACCAACTCAAGGCCGTCTATGTCATTGGCATACTCAATTTCACCTTCGACCACAAGCATGACACATACTACCACCACGAGGTACAACTGACGGACAGGAAGACTCAGGAAGTGTTCTACGACAAGTTGACTTTCATCTATCTCGAAATGCCGAAATTCAACAAACAGGAAAATGAGCTAAGCAACATGTTCGACAAATGGCTCTTCGTGTTACGCAACCTGACGCGCCTCATGGAGAAGCCTGCGGCACTTCAAGAACGCGTCTTCACCAAACTGTTCAAAGCTGCCGAAATCGCCAAATTCACCAAAGAAGAATATGACCGCTACGAGGAAAGCCTGAAAGTGTATCGGGACTGGCAAAACACTATTGCCACAGCCGAGCACAAAGCCTTGGAACGAGGTCTGAGACGCGGATTGGAACAAGGACTGGAACAAGGACTAAAACAAGGTTTGGAACAAGGTTTGGAACAAGGATTTGAGCAAGGAGAACAGCACAAAGCCAAAGTGATAGCCCTCCAAATGAAATCCAACGGTATTCCCACAAATATCATTGTACAATGCACAGGATTGAATGCCAACGAAATAGAAAAGTTATAATTAGAGAATATCTACCGACAGACAAAGAAGCCGTCATGAATCTAATCAAGTTGAACACGCCCGATTATTTCGCAGAAAAGGAAGCGGATGATTTAAACAAATATTTGGACAAAGAAATAGAACGGTATTACGTCCTACTCGTCAATGGAACTGTCATCGGAAGTGGTGGAATAAATTTTGCAGAAAACAAAACGGTCGGGAAAATAAGTTGGGACATGATACATCCGAAATTTCAAGGCAAGTCATTAGGGACAAAGTTATTAAACCATAGACTTGAAATCCTGAAAACCATTCCCGGTATTCAAAGAATAACGGTGAGAACCTCACAAGCAGCTTATAAATTTTACGAAAAACAAGGATTTGTCCTACATGAAATCAAAAAGGACTATTGGGCCGATGGCTTTGACATGTACAGTATGGTATATGGAAAAAGCTTCTAAATATCAACCAATTAAACGGTTTCAATATTTGTTGTAAGAATGATGCCTGTCAAAGGCCGTAAAATACCAACTACTGAAAAGGTGATGGCTGCAACTGCAATAACGCTGTTTACGATTGCTAACCTAAAACTCCACCGTCACCCCTAACGTGGGCAACAGTGTCCCGCTTATTTGTTCTATACGCTGCATCACATAACGCTGCTCCTTCAAAGGCACTTCGGGATTCGACACAACGCCGGTACTCATAAACACATCCGGCTGACGTAGTTTGCTAACGGTCACATTCTGTAAGTCAAGATACAATCCCAGGCGCCAACGTTTGAAAAAGAATTCTTTGTCCACCCGCACATCCAGTTGGGCATAACCTGGTAGCCGCTCTGCATTGTAACGGCTGTAATCGTAGGCTGACTTCCCATTCGCATCCCAATACGTCACGTAGGACGAGGCTATCTCATCGTACGGCGTATAAGGAGAGCCGCCGATGCAACTCAACCGTAATCCTACGCTCCAACGGTGTGGGAAATCATACGTACCGCTCATGTTCAGAATCACTCGATTGTCCCAAGCCGAAGGGACATAAGCGGCATGACGGTCGGCACGGTATTCGCTACGGTACCAAGTAAAAGAACCGGTCAGGTTCAGACGGTCGGGCAAAGTCCAACGCATCAAGGCTTCCACTCCGTAGGCACGGCCTTGCGCCGTAGACACCAATGCCTCGTTGCCTACCACACCATAATCCGTACCCTTGCAAGTCAACGGAACCCCGTCGGCCAACGAAAGCGGCACACGGTGATAAGACTTATAGAACCCTTCTACCGATACAGCCCAACGGTCATTGGCTTTCCATTCGCCGCCCCAAGCTGCCTGCGCCACATTCATATAACGTAAATCCCGGTTGACCAACCGGTTTGTCGCGTCTTTATAGCCCAACGCCGTGTAAGGCGGCAATTGGTGATACCAACCAGCCGAAGCTGCCGTCGACCAATGGGGTGAGAAAACATAACGGAAAGAAGCGCGCGGAGATAGCTGTTCCCACGGACGGGACATGCGCGACGAATAATTATTGCCGTCTGCCCGCACCCCGACCGACGCACTCCATCGTTCTTCCGGAGCCGTATAAGCCGCAGAGAACGAGGCTCCGTATGCGACAAGTCCCAAATGGGTACGGTAGACAGACCAGTCCCCGACCGACAAAAGACGGCGTTCACGGTCGGTATAATCCATGTAATTCAATTCCGCACCCTCTTTCAACGTCCAACCACCCGGCAACGTCGTCATATTCTCTGCACGTAACGTGGTCTTCTGCTCTGTGGAACGCAATCGAAGCGTGAGATTCTCCTCAGTACTCTCGTCATTATTCCGGTATTTCAGATTCTTGTCGTTCAGGTAATTGTGGCTCAATACGTACGTCTGCACATGCCTTCCGGCATAATGTCGGTAAGAAGCCCCTACCGTAAAAGTCTCTTGCTCTATCTTGGGCAGATAGCTCAAAATATAATCCGAACCTTCGTCTTCTCCCGCCAAATCCGTATTCAGTTCCATCCGGTCTACTCCGGCCAATGCCATCACCGTCAGTTCGTCGTACGGCGTCAAACGGGTCTTTACCTTAAACTGCCCGTCGATATAGTTCGGAAGGAAAGGCAAACCTATCATTTTAAAAAGTAATTGCAAATAAGACTGGCGCAAGGAGAACAGGTAAGTCGTCTTTTCCCCGATATGGCCGCTCCCGCTCAAGGCGGCCTCGGAAGCTCCCAAAGTAGCCTTGAACGTCTGACGCTCCGAAGAGCCTTCGCGCAAACGGAAATCGAGCACGGAACTCAAGGCTCCTGCACGGTCGGCCGGAAACGAACCCGTATAAAACTTAATCTCACGCACCAAATCGGCATTGACGATGCTCACCGGGCCTCCCGTAGCTCCCTGCGTGGCAAAATGGTTGATGTTCGGAATCTCTATACCGTCCATATAAAAACGGTTCTCCGACGGACCGCCGCCCCGCACTATCAAATCGTTACGGTATCCCACCGGAGAGAAGGCCACACCCGGATAACCGCGCACGATACGCGAAATGTCCCGGTTGGCTCCAGGGCTTTTCTCTATCTCGCGAAGCCCTATGACCTGCACGCTCACCGGAGCCTCAGCTGTCTTGCCATACGACTTAGGACGTACAGTCAAAGTATGCAACGACTTGACATCTTCCTCCAATTCAACGTTCACTTCGGGCGTGACAGCCGAAACGATATAATCCGGTGTATCCTGCGGCACATATCCGGCCGCCGTCACCCGGAATGAAAAAATACCGGGCGGCACGTGAGGTAATACGAACACACCGGCCGTATCAGTCACCGCACGCAAGGTGTCCATCGAAGTAGGAAACACAAAAGCCCCTACCACCGGTTGGCGGCTCGTCCGGTCTATCACTTTGCCCGTCACACGAAAAGAAGACTGTGCAACTGCCTGCACCACCAAGAGACTACATAAGAGCCATCCGCAGAAAAATTTCTTCATCCCAATTTGTTTTCATACAAAAAAAATGCAAAACGCATTTCAACACTCAAATACGCTTTTGAACAATGATTCTGCTATCACATTGGCCAACCTCACAGGTACGGCATTACCTATCTGTCGCATCGCTTCCGTCCAAGAACCAGATATGGAATAATCATCAGGAAATGTCTGTATCCGTTTCGCTTCAAGCACGGTATAATAACGTACTTTCCCATCAGGATACTTTATCATATTCTCCCCTCCCGGTACCCCATGCCCTCCAGCCTTTATGGTTTTGGACGGCTGATCAATATCACTGCCGGTATGCCCGGCATATTCTTTTGCACCGGTTCTTAACAGATGTTCATCGTACGATTCACTTGCTTCAAGCGGAACAGGCAAGCCCTGCAAAGCATCACGTACAGTCTGCCAAGGAGTCTTTACCGGTGGAAACATTCCATATTGAGACAATAAACGTTCCTTTTGCAAGGCCTGTTGTCTTTGTTCCCCAAAAGGAGGGATGAGATTATGCCTCTCCCAATAACTTCCAGTTACATACTTATCCCAAAGTAATGCTTCCTGCGAATGCGTTCCTTCTGGAAAATTCCAAGCCACATTTAAATCATTCCGGATGCCGACAATAACCACACGTTCACGCCTTTGTGGGACACCGTAGTCTGCCGCATTTAGCAACCTAAATATTACATTATACTTTAATTCTTTATAAGAACCTTCTGTATGAATACGTTCAAGCAATGAAAGATTTCTCTCCCAGTCCAAGTTTTTCAACTCCACATGAGGATAAGTAAGTTGCAGGATGATGTAACTAAAATATCGAGCAAATGACTGCCTCAGCAAGCCCTTTACATTCTCAAAAATAAAAACTTTAGGCGTTAACTGTCGAATAGCGGAAATTGCATATGGAAACATGTCCCTATCATCCTTGTATCCCAAAGCCTTTCCACCCAAAGAAAAAGGTTGGCATGGAGGACCTCCCGCAATAACATCTATATTACTGAACTGAGAAAATTGAAAATCCCGTATATCTGTCTCAAAAACAATATCAGGTGAGTAATTCCATCTTAAAGTTTTACAAGCATCTCCATTCCACTCAACAAAAGCCTGATGACGAGCACCCGCCATTTCAATACCCTTTGCTAAACCTCCAGCACCTGAAAATATTTCCAAACTATTAATCATATTACTCTCCCGATAAATACTTACAGACTTTCCTTTCTACATCAACCAAAGGCAAAGCCTTACCTTGGCACTTATAAGCCCAACTCCGTCCTGGATGCAATACGTCCCAATCTGATTTGGACTGATTATATCGTCCTTTTCCGGGATCATGATTGCCAAACCCATCTATCGAGCTATTCCATACCGGAGTATAACAACGGATTAATGCCGCTTCAATAGTTCCTATCATATCACAAGCGGCATTTTCCAATATCATGAAACGACAATGGAAATCTTTCAAATCCAAATTATGCACCTGGTTGATACTATTTGCGTGCTCACATAACCTTCTGTAAAGTTCATGCGAACTTTGAGATTTCCCAACTGTCCTTGCCTGCCTCCAACCTTGCGGCACGGCCTTACCTACATAAATCGGTTGCTTAAACTCCAACCTGTTTAAATCATAAAGTATCTTATAATAAGGATTCTTCCCTATATAATATAGAGCATACACCCCTGTACCTATGAAATTTTCCGGAGGTGGCAATTCATGAACAGGCGTACCATTGAAAAAACGTATGGTATCTTTTATTATTTCTTCAAAAGCATTCGATTTATACACATGCTTAGACCTGTCAAAAACATCATTCATTCTATACTTTTTAAGGAAGGTATATTATAAAATCTTCTTAGCTTATAATTATCGGCAAATATACTTATAGTTGCAAAATTACACTTTTTACTGGTAAAAATGAGAGCCAAAGACGGAAAAGTTGAGGATTTTATAAAAATCTGACGAATAAGCCTATTTTTTCACTACCTTTGTCCATCATACTTCGGATGGGATGCGAATGAAAAATACTTTCTACCTGTTACTGTTTTGGTTAGGACTTTCCCTGAAAGTTCCGGCACAAGCCATCTGGTCAATGGACTTTCCGTTCGCCGGAGAGCTGCCATCCAACGAAATGACGGAACTCTATCAGGACGAAGACGGCTTTGTCTGGATAGGCACAACGAACGGCTTGTCGCGCTACGACGGTTACCGCCTGCAAACGTTCCAAACAGACTACCGACATCCGGGCCGGCTTACCCACAACCACATCACCTGCATTGCGGAAGACAGTGCATACCTTTGGGTTGGAACGAGAAAAGGACTGAACCTCGTCGACAAACGGACTTACCGGATTACCACACCGGGAGAAGCCCCGTTACAGACCGCCTACATCCGCTCTCTTTGTTCCGACGGGAAAAGCCGTATATGGATAGCCTTAAACGACCGGCTATTGGAGTCCCGTTTCCCATACCATGAATATACCTCCATCAAACTACCTTCCCCAAACGGAAAACCGTCTTACATCAACTCTTTCTTTTATGAAAAAGGAAAAGAACGCCTATGGATATGCACGTCGAATGGGATTTTCGTCTATACGGACAGTACACAAGAACTACGCCACCTGCCGCCTGTGGGACAAACCAACTCTCCTTTCACGCTTTTCCAAGACAGGGACGGGCGGTACTGGCTCACCACATGGGGAGAAGGACTGTGGCAACTCCTGACCGATGAAACCTTGAGACATGTGGAATATATCCATCAGGACATACAGTCACCACGAGGAAAAGTGGCAGACCGTAAATTTTTCAGTACAGCCCAAGACGATACATTCGGTTACATTTGGGCTTTGTCCTATAACAACCTGTACGCATTCCGGTATGACGACCGTGCCGGGAAGTTGATGCCCGTGGCTTTGCCCGGACACATAGACACCGGCAAAATGTACACCAAAATCCTGAAAGACCACGATGGCAACCTGTGGCTCAGTTCTTACGACCGGGGCACGTTGCTCACGTTTCATACGGAAACCATACGGAGCTACCCGTTGGACGACCTGCGCAAGACCTTGGACTGGATGCCCAATCTGCTCACTTTGAACCGCGACACCCAGGGGCGCTTCTGGTTCATCCAAGACCGCTTCGGTCTCTGCCTCCATGGGCCGCAACACGGAAAAACCGTTTTCGCTACCCCCGAAATCCAGAACCTGACGGTAGATGCCCGCGTCACGGCATCCAGTCCTGTCAGCGGCGGCTTATGGGTAGCAGCTCCCCACCGCAACCAAGTGTACCTGTTGACATACGAACAAGGAACATTTAAGGTAAACCGCCGCATCCGGTTGTCCGACGCTTCCGGTGATTATGTTCCCGCCAACCAGATGGAAGAAACATCGGACGGCAAACTTTGGTTGCGTAGCGGAGGGCGTATGCTCTGCCAGCCTGCCGACGGCACGTCCCTGCTCTCCACGCCCGATAGCCTGCACTTTACCGCCTTTGCCCATAGAGACGCTGTGTCCGTCTGGGCCTCCACTTCCCGACGTCTATATATAATAAAGGTGAAAGGGAAACGTATGGCATGTATTCCGCACCCCCTTGCCTTTCAGAACCACGAGGACGAGGAGGTGCGCTTTCTCTGTCCTGATGACTCGGGCGGCTTTTGGATAGCCACCAGTATGGGGCGCATCCTGTACGGTCAACCGGAGGATTCGGTTTTCCAAGATTTCAGCGACCGTTTCGACACGCAAGGCATGACGATATTGAATCTGTTATGGCGGAACCACCACCTTTGGCTCGTCTCCCACAATCGTTTCATCCACTACGACACACAGCGCCACAACCTGCAACAATACACTTCCTCGGACGGCAATATGTCCACTCCTATCTTCCGCGACCAAGCTGCATTCCTTTCGGCCGACGGTACACTCTACGCCGGAGGACGCGGCGGTTTCGTATCAGTCACTCCCCCTCCTTCATCCGCCCCTAAGGCTCTTTCACGTGCGGTGATGCTGACTGACTTCAAAAGTGGTATGCGCAGTATGCTGTTCAATCCTTCCGGACGGTACGTGTCCGGACAGCCCGACCGGCACACGCTTACCTTGCAACCTGAAGCGGCCAACCTTTCCGTCAGTTTTTCTACTTTAGATTATGCTCGAAGCGGAAAAGTACGCTATGCTTACCGGTTGGAAGGCCTCGACACCGATTGGAACTACCTGCAAGAAGGGGAAAACACGGCTTACTATCAGAAACTGCCCAAGGGAAACTACCGGTTGGTCGTAAAAGCCACAGACCGTAACGGACAATGGCAGGCTCCCGTCACGCTGCTCAGCCTCACGCAACTGCCGGCTTGGTACGAAACCATTTGGGCTTACGCGGCCTACGTAACCGCAGCCTTGCTTCTCATTTACGTACTCCTTAGACTTTACTTGCAACGATTGCGCAGCCGCAACCAGTTACAACTCCAAGAAGCCCTGACACAAGCCAAACTGAATTATTTCACCAACATCTCCCACGACTTGCTTACGCCGCTCAGCGTGATATCCTGCGTAGGTGACTACTGGGAACGGAAGTATCCGACCGAAAAACGCCAGACCACGGTGCTGCGCCACAACATCTACCGGCTGAAACGCCTGCTGCAACAAGTCCTGGATTTCCGTAAGACCGAGAACGGCAACATGGTACTTCGCCCCGAAGAAGGCGACATCTTCGCTTTCGCCCGTCAACTGTGTACCCACCATTTCTGGCCTTTGGCTGAACAGAAAGGCGTACGGCTGAACCTCCGAATTCCGGAAGGCGAATGCCGGGGCACACTGGATTTTGACAAAACAGACAAGATACTCTACAACTTGCTTTCCAATGCCGTCAAATACACGCCAAGTGGAAAAAATGTCGATTTCATCGTGGAAATACGGCAAAACGGAACAGAAAAAGACGTGATATTCACCGTACAAGACGAGGGTGTCGGCATACCGGCCAAAGAACAACAAAGGATATTCGACCGCTTCTACACCGGAAGCAACGGGCGTAGCGGACAATCGAACGGCATAGGGTTGGCATTGGCACGGGAATTGACCACCTTGCACCATGGCAGATTAACACTGAAAAGCGAACCGGGAAAGGGAAGCTGTTTCACCGTGGCCCTTCCCCTGGACCTTCCGCCCACCGTCTCCGCAAAAGAAAACCTCGAAATACAGCTGACAGATGCTGAAGCATCCACACAAGACTTCACTTCACCAGAAGCCTTCTCCCCTATGCCGCAAGAGCCGTCTCCCGAAGCCCGAGAACCCGGAAACGACCGTCCCTCCATCCTCCTTGTGGACGACAACACGCAACTGTTGGAAATGATGGAGAAGATATTGGCCACGAAGTACCGGGTGCTCACGGCAGAAAACGGGTTGGAGGCTCTGAAACAACTCAAGGCAAGCGCCGTAGACCTCATCGTATCGGATGTCATGATGCCGGGCATGGACGGATTCGCCTTGTGCAGGAAACTTAAATCACAACTCGAAACTAGCCACATTCCCGTTATCATGCTGACAGCCAAACAGAGCGCGGATGACCGGGTAGATTGTTATGAAGCCGGAGCGGACGGTTATTTGGCCAAACCTTTCGAGTTGAAAGTGCTAGCCGCCCGGATAGACAACCTGCTCCATACCTACCGGAACCGCCAACAGGCTTTCAGGATGGAAGACCACGTCCGTCTGGCCGAACTGGAATATTCTTCCAACGACACCCAGTTCCTTCAGGACATGGCAGACTGTATCCACACCCATTTGGCCGAAGAAGGATTCGATTTGGAACAACTGTCCGGCCATTTGAATGTGTCCAAATCCACCCTCCACCGCAAAGTGAAGGCCATGACCGGGCTTACACCTTTGGAATTTATCCGGAACATCAGGCTGAAGTATGCCTGCGAGATGCTTTCACGCCGCGACCGGAACATCAGCGAAATCGCTTATGCCACGGGCTTCTCTTCGCCCAAATATTTCACCAAGTGCTTTAAAGAAGAGTTCGGACTGACACCCCGCAAATACCAAGAGAAAGAAAAATAAAACCGTAACAGGCAAAAAACAGTCGGGAAGGGGGTAAAAAACTGCCAGAATAGGATTTTACCCCCTTTCTGGCAGTTTTTTACTCCTCTGTAACCTTCCTTTTCATATAGTTTTGCAAACAAATCAATCAAAACACATAAAAAAATACAGATTCAAATGAAAACGAACTTACGTACACACCGGAGTAGCCGGCTGAAGTGGGTGGCCGCCCTCTTTTTCGCATTCGGAATCGGAAACGCCCTCCCGGTTTCTGCCAACTTCTCCCCTGCAGACGAGCTTGCCATTCCGAACGCTACACGTTCAAACCGGGAAGTAAACTTTAACAGGAATTGGAAATTCTTTTTAGGCGATACCGCTGCAGCCTCGCATCCGGACTTCGACGACAACCATTGGCGCACGTTGGACCTGCCCCATGACTGGAGCATCGAAGGCCGTCCTGAAGCAGACAATCCGGCCGGTAACGATGGAGGGTATTACCCCACTGGCATCGGTTGGTACCGCAAGACATTCGACTTTACTCCGGATAGCCGACATCCCGAAACCACCCTCTATTTCGAAGGGGTTTACATGAACGCGGAAGTATTCGTCAACGGACATAATCTCGGCATACGCCCCTACGGTTATTCATCTTTCTACCACGACATCACGCCTTACCTCAAAGCAGGCAAGAATGTCATTGCCGTGCGTGTGGACAACTCGGGACAGAAGAACTGCCGTTGGTACACCGGTTCCGGCATTTACCGCAACGTGAAACTTATCCGTACCCCTAAAGCACACTTTGAACCGTGGGGCATAGGTATCACCACCGAACAAGTGAACCAAAAGACGCAGGTGGAAGTGGAAACCACGCTCGCCAACCGCAATAAGGCCCTCCCGGCCACACTGCTTTGCACGGTCACAGACTTGGACGGCCACACCGTTCTCACACAAAAAGAAAGCGTCACCCTTGAAGCGAACCGGACAAGCAAAATCAAACTGCAATTCCCTTTTGAAAACGCCAAGCTCTGGAGTCCTGAAACACCGAACCTCTACCGGATGGTATGTTGCCTCGTACCGGCCAACGGAGAACCGGCCGACACAGTCACCACTACGTTCGGGGTGCGCCACGTGGAATACAATGCCGAAAAAGGATTAGTTCTGAACGGTAAGGCCATAGAAATGAACGGCGGATGCCTCCATCATGACAACGGTCCGCTCGGTGCCGCCTCTTACCGCGATGCAGAATGGCGTAAGGCACGGCTGATGAAAGAGGCCGGATTCAACGCCGTGCGCACCTCGCACAACCCTCCATCGGAAGCCTTTCTCGATGCTTGCGACCACTTGGGACTGTTGGTCATCGACGAATCGTTCGACGGATGGCGGTCAGCCAAAACGCCTAAAGATTACTCCGTCCTGTTCGACCAATGGTGGACGAAGGACATCGAGTCCATGGTACTGCGCGACCGCAACCATCCGTCCGTCTTCTGTTGGAGCATCGGAAACGAAATCATCGAGCGCAAAACGCCCGAAGCCGTCCTTACGGCATACGCCTTGGCAGGCCATGTACGCCGCCTCGACCCGAGCCGCCCAGTGACATCTGCCCTTGCGGCATGGGACAGCGACTGGGAAATCTACGACCCGTTGGCTGCCGCACATGACATCGTGGGTTACAACTACATGATGCACAAAGGCCCGTCGGATCACAAGCGTGTCCCTTCACGCATCATGATGCAGACGGAATCTTACCCACGCGACGCATTCGCCAACTGGGCACGGGTCAACGACCATTCCTATATCATCGGAGATTTCGTGTGGACGGCTATCGACTACCTCGGCGAATCGGGTATCGGACGCTTCTATTATAAAGGAGAATCGGAGGGTGAGCATTACCACCGCAACCAGTTCCCATGGCACGGTGCCTATTGCGGTGACATCGACCTTACTGGATGGCGTAAACCCATATCCTACTACCGCGAGATGCTCTTCTTCCCCGAACGCAACAAACTGTTCCTCTCCGTAAAGGAACCTTCCGGATACTACGGGGAAATCAAGGAAACCCAATGGTCCGTTTGGCCCACATGGGAGAATTGGAACTGGCCCGGACATGAGGGAAAGAATATCGACGTGGAGATTTACTCCCGTTACCCATCCGTACGTTTGTACTTGAACGACAAACTCATCGGTGAAAAATCAACCACCCGCGCAGAAGAATTCAAGGCTATCTTCACCTTGCCCTACGCTCCGGGCACTCTACGCGTCGCAGGCGTAGAAAACGGGCAGGAGAAAGAATCACGTACTTTGGAAACAGCCGGAAAACCGGCACGCATCCGGTTGACGGCCGACCGCACGGAAATCTCGGCCGATGGCGAGTCATTGGTTTATGTCGTGGCTGAAATCACGGACAAGGAAGGACGGGTGGTGCCTAATGCCGACAACCTGTTGTCATTCGAGCTACAAGGTTCCGGCACACTGTTGGCGACATGCAGTGCTGATTTGAAAGACTGCACGGCTTACACCGCTCCGGAACGCAAGGCTTGGAAAGGCCGTGCCATGGCCGTCGTGAAGAGCGGACGGGAAAAAGGCCACCTCACCTTGACTGTTAAAGGCAAGGGACTAAAAAAGGCTTCCGTCAGCCTCGACGTAAAATAGCCAGAAAAGAAACAAAACCATATTATTAACCTGATTCCATTTTTTGAGACCATGAAACGTCTGTCAAAACTCTCTAAATTCGTTTGCACTGTCCTGCTTCTGGCAGGACTGGCAAACTTGTTCACCGGTTGCAACGATGACATGCCGGCAGAAAGTTATTACACCTTCACGGGAGAAATGATGAGTGATTTTCTCATCGAACATGAGAACTTCTGTCTTTTCAAACGCATTGCGGAACGAGCCGGGAAAATGGACTTCGTAGCTCACGCACCTTCTTTCCCGCGACCAATGCGGGCGTGGAAGCTTTCCTGAAAGAGAAAGGATATGCATCTGTGGAAGACATTCCCGCTTCATTCTGCGATACGCTGTTGAGGGCCTGCATCATAGAAAGAATCATGTACACTTACGACTTGCCCGAAACACAACAGGAAAACAACGAACTGGACTTACCACTCATCTTCGAAAGCAAGGGAGATACGTTGGATGCCAACCAAATGGCCTTGACCATCGTCAACCGCCGGGCCGCCATCATCAACGAATTGAAAAACGACTCCGTGGAAAACGGTGTGGTACATCCGGTTGACCGTGTCCTGGTACCTAGCACCAGTTTAGGTTCCACTCTGTTGGACGAACATCACGAGGATTTCCAGATTTATTACGAAGCCCTCCGGCGGACGGGACTGATAGATTCCTTATACCGTTACCGGGACGAAGAATACGAACAGGAAAAAGGGAAGTATGCCCCTTTTACCCAAAGCATGCGCATCGGAAATGAAGACTACGTGGCCAAACTTCCGGACCACCGGTACAGCGGCTTCACCCTTCTCATCGTGCCGGACAAAGACCTGTACGGAAAATACCCCGACCGCTTCAACGAAAGCATGACCATGGACGAAAAGATCGATGCCCTATACGAATTGGCTGCGGAGAAATACAGCGGGGCAGATGCAGAAGCCATCTTCGGCCTGAACCAGACCGTTCCGGGTTCTGACAAGACATATAAGGAACTGTACTGGAACAAAGGTTCATTGACACACAAGTACAACCCTCTGAACATGTTCCTCTCCTACCACATCATCGACCGCCTGTTCAGCAGTACGGCCAAATTGGTAAACACCATCGGCATCCATACCGCATACGCCGACCCGACGGACTGGGTCAGCACGCTGCTCGACTTCTCTACCATCAAATTGGAAAAGGTGTACCGTCCGGTAGACCCGGCTGTCGAATATCCCTCCGAATTTTATGTCAATCATTGCCATGCTTCCCAATACAACAATTACGAACGGATCCGGGGTGCCCATCTGACCGTTCCGGAACAAGAGAACTACTCTTTGAACGTGGCTTACTATTACATCGACGACGTGGTAGCTTACGACCCTGTCATGCGCAACACCGTCATGAATACCCGGATGCGCATAGATTTTGAACTCTTATGGCCGGAACTGACGAACAACAACATGCGGTTGTGCGGCAATCCTCTTAAGGAGTACAACAGCGGTGACAACAGCGAAGACGGGACGGAAGGTGGAGGCTTCAACTATTACCTTCCTCCCGGCTACTTGAAAAACATGTCATTCAGCGAGAACACCATGTTCATCGTAAAACGGCCAATCATCTATTGGTCCAATTACCAAGGAGACGACATCGCCGTATTGGGCACGAGCTATGACGTGACGTTCAGACTGCCATGCGTACCACCCGGAATATATGAACTCCGCCTCGGATATTGCGCATTAAGCAGCCGTGGCATCGGACAGGTTTATGTAGACGGAGTACCACAGGGGCTTCCGATAGACATGCGCGATAAAGCTGATGCAGCTAATATTGGGGGACTTTACAACGGATGGAACGGTGTAAGAAGCGAAAAAGACGGTGCTGCAGGAATTTATACGGAAGAAGAGCTGCAGGAAAATGCCCGTGTAATGAAAAACAATGGTTATTACAGCGGTCCCAAAGGAGTCTACTACTACTTCGGAGGAAGCGGCACTACCACGACTCCGGCTTATGACCCGTCTAAATGCGTCATCTTTTACAATCAGAATGACTTGTTGCGGCGGAGAATCTGCCAAGTACAAGTACAACCCAACCGGCACCATACGATACGCTTACGTTCCGTGCTGTCCAGTGCCACCAGTGGAGGCTTCTCTTTAGATTACATGGAACTCGTTCCCATAAGCATCTGCGGTCCCGGCGGTATCGGGGAAGACATCTATTAAACAAAATACCTTTAGCCAATACCACGCCTGATTAGTGTGGTATTGACATATAAAAAATAAAGGAACATATTTTCATCAAAAATGCGTCCCATCCCATTTCTTTTCGTAACTTTGTACAAATTAATCCTACATGAAAAGCCGCGATTCCATATTCCTCACGCTCCTGTGGTCCGGATTGTTCCTTTCGTTCTTTACCCTGCACGCACGGGATTACTCGGCCACGCCCCTTCCGTTTGCCCCTTCGCTTCCCTCAAGAGAAACCACTTCCCTTCATCAAGACCGCGAAGGCATGATATGGATTGGCACAACCCATGGTGTAGCACGTTATGACGGATACGAAACCATAGTGTTCAAATCTGATCCCTTACATCCCGACCTACTGACGGACAACTCCATTACGTTGATTACCGACACGGAACACCGCGTATTCATCGGTACACAAAACGGACTGAACCTGTTCGACAAACAAACATGGAAATGGATGCCCGTCCTGAATGGAGCGTTCTGTCATACGGAAATCAAATATGTGTACACTGACAAAAAACAGCAGTTATGGATTGCCACGGCACAAGCCTTGTACCGATGCGACGAACAATTGCATATCCTTCGACGATATGACCTGAAAGCCGCCGTCACCTCCATCTATGAAGACCACGCCCAACATTTATGGATATTGACCTGGGGCAAAGGTTTGTTCCGATGGGATGCTGAAAAAGACCATTTCACCGGCTATCCGGCCATAGGAAACGCCAACATACCTTTTGTCTTGTTTCAAGATCGCGACGAACATTATTGGTTAGGCACATGGGGCGACGGGCTTTTCCGTTTTTATCCCGAACGGAACGGCGCGGACATGTACGAACACCAGGACGTGGCAGACGACATTTTCTTCGATATAGAACAAGACGGGCACAACGGACAACTCTGGATGCTTTCCTATAATGCTTTGCACATATTCAACCGTCCCACAGACGGCATATTGCATTTCTCGTCCGCATCTGTCCCTTTCGACCGCAACCGGATGTTTTCCACTCTATTGAGAGACCGGGAAGGAGACCTTTGGTTAGGAGCATTCGACGCAGGCTACCATATATCTTTCTGTCCGGAAGAGCTATCGGGGCACAGTTTGCCTTTCATCAAAGAAACATTAGGATTTGATACCAACATCAACTGCATGTACGAAGATGAGGGCGGTGTACTATGGTTCAATCAAGAACGCAACGGCATCGGGCTGTACGCCCCGGATAGCGGGACCTACAACCTCCATCCCTATTCCCAAAAGAGGAATGTGGAAGTCAATCTCATCGCCCGTTCCCGGTTTCCCAACACGGTATGGATCGCCTCGGCTTTTGTCCCGACCGTGTTCCGGGCACAACGTCAGGGTATGGACATTCGCTTCACCGATACGCTGCTTTTAGCCCACGACGGGGCAGAAACCGGCCATGTCACCGGAATACTTGAAGACCCGGCAGGCCGTTTATGGGTCATGACAGAAAGGAAACTGTTCGTATTCAAACCGGACGGCCATCCTCTCGCCGCAGTCACAAACCTCCCCGGAAACGTCAATGCCCTTTGCGAAGACCAACAAGGCCGGCTATGGATAAGCGATGCTACCGGCAGGCTCTCTTGCATGCATACCTATCCCACAGGAATCCGCCCCACAACCCGCTATAAACTACCCTTGTCCCCGCACGACCGCATCCGGCACCTTTGCTGCGACAGCACCGGACACATCTGGATGGCTACGGAACTGGGCTGCCTCTACAGTTTCTATCCAAAGGCTTCCAAATGGTCGGACCATACCTTGTCCGGTTTGCCTGACATGTCACCGGTGCTCCATTTGGAAGCCATCGGTAAAGACTTATGGCTTGTCACGCCGAGTGCCGTCATCCGGTATGACCCAGAGAAGCGTACCCGGCATACTTACAACACACAAGACAAGCATGTTCCCGTATATGCCTTCCGCAACAACGCATCGTGTACAGGACATAAAAAACTGTTATACGCCGGAGGCCATGGAGGATTCATCGCCATACGTACCGACAAACCGCAACCGGAAGTAAAGCCGGACAAGATATTTCTCACGGACTTACGTATCGAAGACAGAAGCATGCAGACCGACCCTTGCGAAGGATTTTCATGGAACAACGGACTGATTGCCTTGCCACCGGAAGCCTCCCGCATCGAATTCCGTTTTTCCTCCCTTACATATTCTTCTTCCGGAAACATCCGCATAGCATACCGGCTTGCCGACCTGGACCGGAACCCCATACAACTCAGAGCCGGTGTACACACGGCTTTCTACGACCGCCTGCCTAAAGGAACCTTTACATTAGAGGTTTGGGGCATGGACGAAAACGGGCACACTACAGGTCCAAGCACCATTTATACCGTTGTCAAACGCCCCCGATGGTTTGAAACCTGGACAGCTTATACAGCCTATGCCGTCATGTTTCTTGTCTTGTGCGTATGCGGTTTCCGTCTTTACGCCAAACACCTGCGCAAAAAGAACGCACAACTGTTACGCGAAGAAATCGCCCGGACAAAGTTGGAATACTTCACCAACGTTTCCCACGAACTGCTCACTCCGCTCACCGTCCTGTCCTGCCTGACCGATGAAATCGAACAAAACAGCCCCTCCGGTTCCCCTATAACCCGTGGCCTGCGCGACAATATCCTCCGCCTGAAAAAGCTCATCCGTCAAGTACTCGACTTCCGGAAAGCCGAACAGAAAAGCCTGTCCTTGCAGGCAAGCTACGGTGATGTGGCGGCTTTTATACGCCACATTGCACAAACGGACTTCACATTACTGGCCCGCAAAAAAGAGATTGACTTTAACCTGGACATCTTCCCTGAGGACATTTACGGTTTCTACGATGCGGACAAATTGGAAGAAATGGTATTCAATCTTCTTTCCAATGCCGTCAAGTACACACCATCCCGCCATAACGTCGGCATACGGCTACGTACTGCAAAGAAAGACGATGGCAAGCACTTACGGTTGGAAGTATGGGATGAAGGCATCGGCATCTCCGCCCAAGAACAAACCAAAGTATTCACCCGATTCTACCGCTCCCCTCAAGCCAACGGAACCGAATCGAATGGCATCGGGCTGTCCCTGACACGAGAATTAGTCTACCTGCACCACGGCACATTGGACTTGCAAAGCACACCAGGCAAAGGCAGCCGTTTTACCATCGATCTGCCGTTAGAAGAAACTGCCTACCAACCAGAAGAAATCTGCCAGCCACCGATGGTGAACCATCCGGATACCGATACAACACGACCGTCAACCGACGGACGCGCACATTCTCCGTCCGCAAGGCTGTGTCCGACCATACTTATCGTGGACGACAACGCTGAAATCACCGATTCCATCGGGCGTTTAATCGGACAACGCTACCACATCATAACAGCCCACGACGCAAGACTGGCATTCTCTCGGCTCCAAGACCAAAATATAGACCTGATGGTGTGTGACTTGAAGATGCCTGGCACAGACGGACTGACACTCTGCCGAGAGGTGAAGAACGACCTGTCCACTAGCCATATTCCCGTCATCATCCTCACGGCACAAGCCACGGACGACACCCATGCGGCCTGCTACGAAGCCGGAGCGGACGGTTACCTGACCAAACCTTTTGACATTCGCGTACTCACCACCCGCATCGACAACCTGCTCCTGCAATACCGCCAACGCAGCCGACAGTTCCTTCACGCACCGGATACAGACTGCGATGTCCTACCTTACCAGAACCGGGACAAGACCTTTCTGGAAAACATGGTGAAGACCGTAGAAAGCCATTTCACGGACAGCGACTTCAATCTGGACTGCCTCGCCGCAGAAGCCAAGCTGTCCAAATCAACCATGAACCGCAAACTCAAAGCCATGACCGGGCTTACCCCGATGGATTTCGTAAAGAATATCCGTCTCCGGTCGGCTTGTCGCCTGCTACGGCAAGCCGACATGACCGTGTCCGAAGTGGCCTATGCCGTAGGCTTCAACGACCCGAAGTATTTTGCCAAGTGTTTCAAGGAGGAATACGGCCAAACGCCCAGACAGTTCCAAGACAGGCCGGACATGGGAAATCGGGCATGACAAGTGCGTATCTCCCTTGAAAAATACGCCTTGCCGCGATTTTCCACCCTTTTGGCAATCTGTTACACCTGTCTTTGCCCGGATTCCATTAGCTTTGCCCCCGAAAACATTTTTAGATATAATGATATCATGAAACAAGACAAAGACCAACGCCGGACATCTCCCGGCACATTCTTTCCGGAGCATACCCCAAAACGCCCGACAATGAACCGAATGCAAGACCGCACACGATCTTTTTCGTTGTTCCGCCATACCGTTTTATGGTGTGCCATCGGCCTTTTGGGCATGCACTCCACCTATGCCATGGAAGTGGAAAGACTACGTACGGAAGCCGTGAAAAACCCTGTAGGTATCGATGTGGAAAAACCTATGTTCAGTTGGATGATGGACGCAGACAATGAACGGGGCATCTGGCAAACTGCCTATGAAATCTCCGTATTCACCGATGCCACCCACAGCGAACAGGTATGGACCTCCGGCCGAATCGAATCCGATTGCCAGATAGACGTGCCTTATGACGGCAACCCATTGTCTCCTTCCACCCGTTACTATTGGACTGTGACCGTATGGGACAACAAAGGACGTGAATCTACTTCGTCCGAAGAAGCATATTTTGAAACCGGACTGCTCGGCAGCGGATGGGATGGCGCACGTTGGATCAAAGCGACCGACACGCCACTGGCTACATCCGAAAACGCCATCACGCACTATTCCGTAGAGGCGGATTTCGAAATCGACAACCTTTCCGCAGGAATCATCTTTGCCTCGAATGCCGAACACAGCCATTACTATATGTGGCAAGTGAACCTCGAAGCCGGTTATCCCCGTTTCCGCCCACACATCTGGCGCGGCCCCGACCTCGCGGACGCGACCTGCCTGGCAGAGATAGACCTTCGCCCGTTCATCGACGTGCAACTGCATAAGTCCTACCATCTGCGCATCGAAGTGGACGGTGACGTGGCGCGTTCGTACATCGACGACGTATTGATTGACACCCGAACGAATCCCGACGGTGGAGATTACGGATACGGCACGGTGGGCATCCGCCAGGACCGCGCCCTAAACAATTACAATGATACGGAACGTGCTTATTTCGACAACTTTACCGTAACCGATTTAGAGGGAGAGAGTCCAAAAATATTGCTTCACGAAGACTTCTCAGACGAAAACAACCCTTTTACCACAGGACAAATCAAGAACGGACGCCTGTTCGTCGAAGCCTCCTATTCCTGGTACAATCCCATGAACACTCCAACGGTATATGCACTCGATTTGGATTTCCTCATCGAGCGTGACAACGCAGGCATAATCTTTTCAGGCTACGACACGGACAATTTCCACCTGTGGGGCATCAATGTGCGCGACAAAGAAACACCGTTCTTGCGCCGCCACGTGAAAACAAACGGTGCGTTCAGCTCCAACGATGCCGATTTAGGCAAGTTTTTCACTAAGGCCGAACTCACCGGCTCGCTCCACCATCTGACCCTCAAGGTGAATGGCACGACTGTGGAGACCTATATCGACGGGACACTTGTGGACACCTATACCGACACGTCCGGCCGGTTAAAAAACGGCCTGATTGGCTTCCGCACCTACCACGACTTGACCATGGACGAGATGGCGTATTATGACAACATCAAAGTGACCACCTACGACGAAGAGGACGGCACGCAAGGTACCGTGACTTTCTCCGAAGATTTCGAAGGAGCCGGAATGGCATTCAGCGACGGTACCGTGATAACGAAGAAAGGCAGCAAAATGCTGTGCGTACACTCCACTTACGAAGAGACTTGTGCCATGCAGACCGGTACAGAAAAGGGCATCCCTCTTTTCCGCAAGGCTTTCACTGCAAAAAGCACGGTGAAATCGGCTAAAATCTACGCATCCGCTCTTGGGGTATTCGATTTGTTCATTAACGGAAAGCGCGTCGGACAAGACGGTACGACCATGTATGATGAACTGAAACCGGGCTGGACCGACTACCGGAAAGAAATCAACTACATGACCTACGATGTGACCCCTCTTATACAAGAAGGCGAAAACGCAGTCGGCGCACAAGTGAGTAACGGCTGGTGGGGCGGAGCCATCGCACATGGCATGTACGGTTCCCCCTCGCTCGGGTTCATCGCCAAACTAAGGCTTGAATACGAAGACGGCACGATAGAAAACATCGTAACCGGAACGGACTGGAGCTGTTCTTACTGCGGCCCCGTCATTTCAGGAGACATCTACAACGGCGAGACGTATGACGCACGCCGCGAAAGCGACTGGAGCATGCCGGAATATGATACCTCCGAATGGTTCGCCACAGCTGAAAACACAGAATTCAACGGAGAAATCACAGCCTTCTGCGGCCCCACGGTCAAGGTGCGCGACTTCTTGCGCCGCACGCCCCAGACCATCACCGTATATGAAGGCACGAAAGCCTCCGGCACCACTTACGGCACCATCAATGTGGTCCGTACATTGGAAGGCACGGAAACCCTCCGGCTGAAAGCCGGTGAAACCGCCCTTTTCGACCTCGGACAAAACATGACGGGATGGATACGGTTCACGACCAAAGGAGAACGCGGCACGAAGCTCCGCTTCAAGTTCGGGGAAATGCTGAACGACACGGGAGCAGCCGACCGCGCCAATGACGGACCGGGCGGAAGCCTCTACACCTACAATCTCCGCACGGCGGAAGCCACACTCCACTACACGCTGAAAGGAACGGAAGAGGGCGAGACATTCCAACCCTCCACCACTTTCTTCGGCTTCCGTTACTGCGAAGTAACAACCACCTCGAATGTGGAAATCAGCAAACTTACGGGAGAATTCGTCGGTTCCGACCTCGAAGAACTGGCTACTTTTGAAACTAGCCATCCGGACATAAACCAACTTTACAGCAACATCATCTGGAGCCAACGCGACAATTTCCTGAGCGTGCCCACCGACTGCCCGCAGCGCGACGAACGCCTCGGTTGGACGGGCGACACACAAGTGTTCGCACGTGCGGCTTCCTATAATACGGACACACGTGCCTTCTACCGTAAATGGTTGAATGACCTGCGCCAAAGCCAACGCGAAGACGGGGCATATCCGGAAATCGCACCGTTCTGCAACTTCTGGGGCTTCGGTAACTCAGGATGGGCCGATGCCGGAGTCATCGTACCTTGGACCGTCTATCTCATGACCGACGACCAAAGTGTACTGAGCGAAAGCTACGCTTCCATGAGCCTCTACATGGATTGGCTCTCCACACAAAGCGGAGGAGGCTTCAAGTACAACGGTGCCGGTACGGCCACAGGCGACTGGCTCTCTTACGAGACCACGGACGGACGCTACGTCAGCGTATGCTATTATGCCTACGTGGCCCAACTGATGAGCAAGATTTCAGGAGTGCTGAGCGAGGCACAGGCCGACCGTTTCTATTTGGATTCACTGAAATACAGCACTCTCTACGAAAACATCAAGGAAGAATTCCAACGCAGGTATCTCAATTCCGACGGCCTGCCCAACATATCCACGCAAGCCTCTTACCTGATGGCCTTGAAGTTCGGCCTGTTACCCGAAACCGCCATAGGGAAAGCCCGCGAAGTGCTGCGCAAAAAAATCACAGACAACGGTTACAAACTGAGCACCGGATTCCTCGGCACGAGCATCCTAAACCAGACACTCAGCGCGGAAGGCATGGATGACTTGGCCTACGACCTGCTGCTGCAACGCGAGAACCCATCGTGGCTGTACAGCGTAGACCAAGGAGCCACGACTATTTGGGAACGTTGGGACTCCTACACCAAGGAAGGCGGGTTCAACAAGCACCCGTGGATCATGAACTCCTTCAACCATTACTCCTACGGTGTGGTGTCGGAATGGATGTTCCGTTACGTGGGCGGCATCGAGGCAGACGAAACACAACCCGGATTCAAACACATCATCCTGCAACCCACTCCGGACTTCAGGACGGCATTCCCCACCGGACAAAAACGCATCACGCAGGCCAAGGCATCTCATCTGTCCGGATACGGGCGTATCAGCAGTGAATGGCAATACAAAGAGGACGGACGCATCAGCTATACGGCCACCGTACCGGCCAACACTACAGCCACACTCTATCTGCCCCTAATGGAAAAGACAGACAACATCACTGAAAGTGGAAAAGACCTGAAAGAAGCAGAAGGCGTGGACTTCAAAGGCATAGTAGACGGAAAGGCCGTGATAGAACTGCAATCGGGCACCTACCAGTTCGACATGGAAAAGGGAAGCCCCGACCGTGTGGAAGAAAGTACGTCCCCAAACTTACGCATACATCCCAACCCCTTCTGTGACAGGCTCCATCTTTCTTGCAGCGAAGACATCCGCTACGCCAGTGTCACGGCTTGCAACGGGCAAATCCTGTATCGCCAGCACCGTGGTGGGAACATCGACACGTCTACTTGGGCACCCGGCATCTACGTGGTGAGGGTGGACACGCCGGAACACAGCTACACCGAAAAGGCTATCAAGAAATAAAATGACAACCGAAAAGAAAAGCACTTCCTTATAACGCTCTGTATACCAACATAATGAAACAAGCAAATCGTTTGGCTTAGATTGATTTTCCATTCTGCGCCAAACGATTTTTCAATCTCCTGAGATTGATTTCCCGTTTGGCGCAGAATGATTTTCGGACGAGGCTTTCCTTTACAATGCTTTCCATTCCCCCATAAAAAAACGGCCATTCGCTTGCCTAAATCAGCAAAAATCTTTTTCTTTGCCACTGCAATCCAATATACTTCAATCAATGAAAGACAAAACATTACACCTGATTTCAATCCTGTTAGCCGGGTGCAGCACATTCCCGGCCCTCGCACAAAATTTCAGCTCAAGCAGCAACCTGAAGCCCCAACCCACGGCAGACCGCGTCGTACCCTTCCGGCTTTCGGACAAGGGCATCACCCATAAATATGTGGAATGGGGGGCAGACATTGCATGGCTTGATGAAAACAACCTGCGACGCAGTGCCGCCTTCATGGGCAAGGACAACCTTGACGTGGTACGCACATCCTTCCAACCGGACCTGCCCATCGTGGACGGAAAAATGCAACAGGGGACAATCGACACACTGCAAATGCGCGTCAACATGTTCAAATGGGTCAAACCCGATGTCAAACTCATGATTAATTGTGACGCGCCTTTCATGAGCACTTATTACACGGACGAGAACGGAGCCAACGCCGCCCATTGGGCAGAAATCATAGACCTTTCCACCCAATATTACCAAGATGCCGGTTACGAGGTCGTCTCTGTCGCCCCGTTCAACGAACCGGATTACTTGTACAACAACCAAGGTTCACCTAATGAGGCAAAACGAAAAGCCGAGTTTGCCGCAATCATCACGGAATTAAAGCAAAAAGAACGTTTCAATAATATCCGCATGTGTGGCGGAAACACGCTGAACTCCGACCAGGCCTTGCCGTGGTACAATTACTTGAAAGACCAACTGGATGAGGGAAACACGCACCAACTGGCCGGAAGTTTCGACAACTTCGCCCAATTCTTCACCACGGTGAGAGAAGACGGCAAACATGCCACCGGTGACGAGATGCACAACGTCATGGAAGCCATGGTAGGCTTGGAATACGGCATGCAAACCGGAATATGGTGGGGATGGGCAGAATACACACGTGGCGAGTTCTGCAAGGCGAGCCATGGTGAACGGTTGGCCTACGCGGAGCATCGTCCCAACTGGACGGCAGCGTCGGTCTACCGTGCACCGGACGGCAAGGTACAGGCGTTCGGCGGGACATCCGAACGGCAAGCCGTCACCACCTCCTACCGCTTCCTTTCTAAAGAGCGCGACGTGTTCTTCGACGGACACGGGCCGCAACGGGAATACGTCATGGAACTTCCGGGCGGAGCACCGGGAAGTTACCAAGACGGGCAGACCAATGCCGAAACCGTGGTGAACATCACGTGGGGCGATGACGTGCAACCCGTGGTGGACGGCACCTACGCATTAATCAACAAAAGCAACCTAAAACTGTTGGACAACGACAACGGCTCCCTCACCTCATCCACTTATTCCACAGGCAAAAAGTCGTTGCAATGGCATGTAAATCCGGTAGACGCTCGCATCGGAGGTGCGTTCAGCTACCACCAGATTCTTTCGGGCACTTCAAACCAGACGCTCGACGTACTGAACTGGTCGATGGACGACGGCACGGAAATCATACTTTACCAAAACAACAAGGGCACTAACCAACAATGGTACTTGGAATATGCAGGCGACGGATGGTTCTGCATCCGCAACCGCAACAGTTCGCTGTGCCTCAAGACATCAGGCAACAAAATCGTACAGGCCGAACCAGACGAAGAAAGCGCAGCGCAACTCTGGCGCTTCATCCCGACCGGCATCCGTCCGCGCATCCGCGACATCGATGCTCCCACCGGCCTGAAAGCCGAAATCCGTGCATCCTCCGTGCTCCTGACATGGGAAAAGGCAGACGCCACAGCCCCGACCTACACCGTGCTGCGTTCGGAAACTCCGGAGGAGGGTTATGAAATCATCGCACGCTACGTGGAGGACACGGCTTTTGTGGACAACAAAGCCGAAGAGGGAAAGACATATTATTACACCGTCAAGACTGTGGATGCTTCGATGAATACTTCCCCGGCATCCTTGACCGCAAGCGCAAGCGTAGCCCCGACGGATGCCCTCTTCGCACGCTATGAATTTGAAGAAAACCTCCACGACACGACCCTTAACATCCGCCACGGGGTCATGCCGGAAGATGGTGTGTACACCGAAGGAAAATCCGGCCAATACGCTTTGGCCCTGGACGGTTCTGGCCAGTACGTGCAACTGCCGACCAACGTGGCCGACCATGAGGAAACCACCATTTCAACGTGGGTATACTGGCAAGGCGGCAACAGTTGGCAGCGCGTGTTTGACTTCGGAAACGGGGAAGACGAATATATGTTCCTCACCGTGCGTTCGGATGACGGCCGGATACGGTTTGCCGTCAAAAACGGTGGAGACGAACAGCAATTAGACGGCGAACGAATCACGCCATACCGCAAGGAATGGATACATCTGGCCGTCACGATAGGAAAAGATGAAGTTTGCCTCTATTTGAACGGAGCACTTATGGCTTCTTCAAAAGACATGACCTTGCGCCCTTCCGACTTCCACCCGTTGCTGAACTACATCGGGCGCAGCCAGTCTGCAGCCGACCCGTTGTTCAACGGCAGTATCGACGACTTCCGTATATACGATTATGCTTTAAGTGCTGAAGACATCAAGAAGCTCGCAGACGGCACCACCCGTATCTGCGGCACGCCGAAAGACGAGCCAGGCGCGTTCGACGTAGGTCCGTTGCCTGCCAACCGCCGCCTCGACGTGCGTTACTTGTTGGACAACGGTCCGGAAAGAGTGGACTTCCACATTTACGACCTGCAAGGCAACATGCAACTTACCCAAAGAGGCACGAACGGAGCCACGACTTCATTCGATGTCAGCAGACTTCCTGACGGCATGTATATCCTGAAAGCCCGGTGCGGACAGGCGAACGACAGCAGGAAATTTACGGTACGGCATCCTTAACGTGGATGCGCACGACCACACCCTAAACCGTCCCGGAAAACAGTTCCCTTGTTTTCCGGGACGGTTCTGTTTATGGAGCGGGAACTATTCGTGGAATACGCTCAATGCAAAAAAATACAAAAGTTTGCAAAAACGGGGGGGGTAAACGGGATTATCGTATATTTGACACCGTTTCCGGAAGGAAATAGAGAATATTGATATTATTAACTTAATTTCTGTCCAAAATGAAAAACAGATTACTTGCCTTAATGGCACTTTGCGGTGCGACTTCGTCAACACTTCCCTTGTGGGCCGCATGGGATGATCCCGTACTACAATTCACAGAACCGAACTTAGCTACCGATGGTACCGGAGGCGGGGTGTTCTACATCTACCACGTAGCCACACAAAAGTTCATGGCCGCCGGACAACCACACGGCACACGTCTTGTAGTAGCAGACGATGGACAAGAAGTAACCCTAAGTTACGGGCAAGACTATGAATTGAGCCGCCGTGCGGAGAGTGACCCTGAATACTCGGAAGCCTACGGTTGGCGCTTAAGTATGATGAAAGCTCCCTCCAACGGAGGTTTCCATGAGTTGTTCAACGATGCAGCCGCCAGCATTTGGGTAGACCACAACAAACAGGGACATATCTTATGGAAGATTGTGGCACAGGACAAGGCCAACAAGGTCTACCGCATAAAGATGATAGATGAAGACAAGCTTTATGGCACGGAAGCAAACGACGGCTTGTACGCCAATGCCTACATGGGAATAGACGAAGGAAAGCTTGAAGTGTCCCCGTCCATCGACACATCCACTTCCGGACATGAAACTGCCAGCTTGGATTGGAAGTTCGTGGATTCCGAGGTATATACGGTCTATAAAGCCAAGAAAGAATTGCAAACTCAACTGAATGCCGCTGACGAGGCCGGATTCAGCGATTATACAAAGTATGCCGAGATTTATAATAAGGCTGACGCCACGGCTGAAGAAGTCGAAGAAGCAGCCAAAGCCTTAAAGCAAGACATCGTAAACTGGAAAAGTTCGGAAGCCACACCGGACAAACCCGTAGAATTCACTAACGCCATCGCTAATAATTCGTTTGCTGACGGGAACAACGGTTGGAATGTAGTGGGAAGCATCGGACATCAAAGCGGAACGAGCTACGAGACTGCCGACAACAAATACAAAATGGATCACTTCTCCGAAAAATGGGTGACTTCTGCCAACAACGGCAACCTTTCGGGCAATCCGATGGATATCTCCCAGACTTTGGAAAACATGCCTGTGGGAAAATACCGCCTCACGGCCAACACCATCGGATACTGGCAAGGCGACTGGCAAAATACCGTGCCCCATGGGGTCTACGTCTTTGCCGAGAACAACGGGACGGAATACCGTGCCGAAGCACACACCATCGAATTCGGTGGAATCAGAGGTACTGAAGCCCCTGCTGAAGGCATTCCTTCTCCGCGCAATGTAATCTTGGAATTCTTCGCCTTGGAAGGCTCTATCAAGATAGGCTTCAAGACCGTCAACACAAACTGCAACTGGGTGGGCGTGGACAATTTCAAGCTCGAATATCTGGGTCTGGTCGAAGGCGGCATGGCAGAAGAACTGAACAAGGTCATCACCAAAGCCGAAGAACTAAAAGCAAAATATGACACCAACCAAGAAAAATACTCAATAGCCGGAGAGGAAAAGTTCACCAAGATGCTCCAAGCCGCTAAAGATGCGGCCTCCAACCCGGAAGTCGATGACAAGACCTTGGGCATGTTACTCACTACGGTACAAACCGGCATGGACACGCTGACTGCCGATGTGAACGCCTACAAGACCTTGAACCAGAAAATTTTGGATTTGTCAAATGCATGGGACAACGGAGTATATGTAGATTTAGACCTCCCCGATTACGAGCAATTCCTCATAGATTTGGAAACGGCACGGGATGGCAGGACATTCAATCCCGCCGAAGTAGACAGCATACAACCGCGCGCCGACCGGATTTGGATGTCGGGAATAAAGAAGGCCTTACTAAATGGAGATACCGACAATGTGACTGGGATAATGAATAATCCCGGTTTTACGGGCAGCAAGGACGGGTGGAAATACGACTTCGTGTCTGGTGACAACAAGTTCAACTATGGCTATAACATGGGTGAAGTTTATCAAACGGTTTGTGACATATACCAGGAATTGGAGGGCTTGCCCAATGGCACGTATGAAGTCACTTTGCAAGGGTTCTACCGCCCGACATGGAATGGCACCTGCGCATCCGCATGGGGCCTGGAAGGCGATACCACGAATGACATTTTGGCTTATGCTTTCGGCAACAACACAAAAGCCAAGCTATGCCACCCGTTTGAATGCGTACAAGACACCAATACCGTGAACAATTGCGAGCAGTTGACAGCCGGTGGAGCGGAACTTGAAGGAAAGTGGACTCCCAATGGCATGGCCAGTGCTGCAGCCATCATGGAAGCCAACCCCGATGCTTATAAGCTCTCTTTCAAATGTTATGTGGAAGATGACGGGAAACTCCGTGTGGGAATAACCATTCCACAGGCCGGATTAGCCGGATATTGGGCTTTGTTTGACAACTTCCAAATCAAATACGCCGGAGCTGATGACATGAGCGGTGCCGTTTCTACCATCAACGCCCTGATTGCAGAAGCCACTGATTTGCTTAACAACGAAGAAGCCCTGACCACAGAAGAAGCCAAACAAACACTGGGCGCAGCCATCGAAGCTGCCAACAATGCCATAGCTGAAGGCTTGATCCTCGAAACCTACAAAGCACAAAACGAAGCTTTGAACGCTGCCATCAAGGGCGGACATGATGCCATGTCGGCAGCTTCCGCGTTCGAGACATTGGTAACAGAGCATATCAACAACTTCGACACGGGCGTATACGACCCATACTCGTCCAAAGCAGAATACGGTAAATTCCAAGACCTATTGTTGGATGAAATGGAACCGGCACTGGCACAAAGCCTGGAATCCATAAAATGGATTGAAGATGCCACCGTGAAAATCGACAAGGCTTACGCCACGATGGTAAGCACGGACATCGACTTCACCGGAGCTAGCATCAACGCGCCAGCCGATGTCACCGCAATGATACAAAGCCCGAGTTTCTCCGTTCCCGACCCGAACGACCCCTCCAAGGAACTCTCCTCCATCAAGGGATGGGTGACCACGGAAGGCAACAACGCCAACGCGACCGGTGCACAGAACTATGAGTTCTACGTGGGCAAGGGCGATGCAGACATCCACCAAGTACTGTATGCCTTACCCAAGGGATACTACCGTTTGGTTTATAACGGCTTTTACAGAGCCGGAGGAGCAGTGGAAGCCGCCGTTGCACACCGCGACAGCACGGATGCCCGGAATGCGAAAGTCTATGTAGAGGCCGGTGATGGTAAATGGAGCAAAGAACTGGCTTCCATTTTCGACCACGTAAACGAATACAAGTATGATGGCGGTGATTTCGCATTGGCTGACAGCCTCTTCCCTGAATCAGACAAACTTTACCACTTTGTGGTGAACAATGTGAACGGGACGAAAGCTGCATTCGACGAAGGATTGTACGAAGGTAACTTCTCATTCTACGTATCGGAGAACGGGCAACCTGTCACCATCGGAGTCAGCAAAAAAGAAGTAATTCCTAACGACTGGGCTATCTTTGACAATTTCCGCCTCTATTATTACGGTGACGGAGATGCTAACAAACCGGGAGACTTCACTTCTGCCATAGAAGATGCTGTTACCGACGGCAAGGCAAACGTAGTAAGCACAGCATGGTATACCATCAACGGCGTACGTGTAGATGAGCCGAAACAACGCGGTATCTATATTCGTCAGGATTTGATGAGCGACGGCACCAAGAAGTCAGTGAAAGTGATAGTCAAGTAACTTCTTGTTTAAGTTAATACAATGTTTTGTGATGAGCCGGTTCGAACCATGTGAATCGAACCGGCTCACTTTATCTCCTCTTAAACAATACCTAATAAATGCAACATCAAAGGCGTAAAAAGAGCCGTCAACAACCCGTTCAGAATCAATCCTAAGCTGGCATACGCCCCATAAATACGCCCGTATTCCATGGCACGCGATGTCCCGACGGCGTGCGAAGCCGTGCCCATGCTCAGGCTTTGGGCGATAGGGCTTTTCACCCTCCCTACCTGAAGAATCTTAAACCCGCATACCGCTCCGAACAGTCCGACCAACACGACAATGGCAGCCGTCAGGGAAGGAATACCGTTTAACGATTCCGTCACGGCCATCGCAATAGGAGTCGTGACCGACTTGGGCGCAAGGGAAATAATCACATCATCGGAGGCTCCCATCCATTTGGCGGTCAATACCACCGAAACAATGCCGACAAAACAGCCGACCAACTGGGAAACCAACACCGGCATCAGTTGCCGCCGGATGCTCTTGAGTTGCAGATACAAAGGCACACCCAAAGCCACGATGGCCGGTTTGAGCCAGAAGTCGATGATGGAAGCACTCCCGGCATACGTCTCGTACGAAATACCCGTAACTTTCAGGAAGCCTATCAAGGCCAATATGGCCAACAATATGGGATTCAACACCACCCAGCCTGTACGCGCCTGCAAACGTTTGGCCAGAAAATACACGCCGAACGTCAGCGCGATAAGGAAAAAATCACTTTCTAAATACTCCATGTCTTCTTACCCATTGATGCACGTGCCCCGTGACGACTAGAACCAATACCGTACTGACCACCGTGGCCGTAAAAATCGGCCAGAACTCAGCGGCAATCACATCGAAATAAAGCATCAGGGCCACTCCCGGCGGAACGAAAAAGAACCCCATGTTGCTTACTAAGAAATCTGAGATACCCTTGACCCAACGCAGCTTTACCCATCCCATCTGCAAGAAGGCGGTCAGGAGAAGCATACCGATAATGCTGCCCGGCAATTTTACCCCCGTGGCCCACACCACGAAGTCGCCCAAAGCCAGACAGCCGAACAAAATCGTACATTGTTTTACCATGTCTACAATCTTTATAACCTTAAAACGCTAAAAAACTATATTCTTACTTACAAAAAGCCCTCGTGCGCCGCTCCCTCTCGAAACGACACACGAGGAATATTCTCAAAAGAGGCAAATATTACTCCTTAACGATTGATAATCAATTTTTCCGTAACTGTACCGCGAGTCGTTTTCTTCACCAAGATATAAATGCCACTCTTCTGTACGTACCCCTTTACATCTGCAATTTCTTCCGCAGACAAATCGCAAACTTTCACACCATCCAAAGCATAAAGCGTAGCCCCCAGAACCTCTCCGTCTGCCACAGCCGAAGAAACGGAAGAGCCGTCATGCCATTTCGTAAACTTCAGAATGGAATTCAATTCAAAGTTGCCTTCTCTGTCTGCAATATAACGTTTCATGCTGAGCGGACGGCCTTGCTCGTCGTACTCCCACTCCATCTTTTCTTTCGAAGAATACTCTACGCCTTCGTTTCCGATTTCTTCCCTTGAATTTTCAACCTCATCTCCCATTTCATTGAATACATGTGTCTCTTTCATAATAAAAAGGTCACCGTAAGAGTTATCCCGGTCTTCCAACACATAGCTACCGTTGTCATCCGTATAGGTCAGCGTAACCACATCATCCAATATGTCTCCCGCTTTCATGGTCTGTGTCAGCGTTTTCTTGTCCTCGCTCACACTTCCGGTCAACACCAAGTCAAATGTCTCTCCGTCCTCAGTAACGGTTCCGGTAGCATTACAAATCCACGTACCACTCCCGAAATTTTCTGTCAAATCAATAGCATAAGCATTAAACGGAACCGCAGCATAAACCTCTTTTATATCGGTCACGTTCATCTCTGTCTTATAAAGGACTTCTCCGCCACCTCCATATTCTTCATACAAATTCCTCCATGAAGAAGGAACCTCACCGTTCCAGGTATAGATGTCCTCCATACGGAATTCACGGACATCCTCCACAGCCCGTGTCACACGCCCCGCCTGGTCCAACTCGATGATGTCATAATTTTCGTTCTCCAATTTCGTACGTACCCCTCCTTCCATCGTAGTACGTTGACGATATTCAAACGGGGTTTTCTCATGCGTTATGGCCGATTCCCGGTAATGATACTGGTCCAATAACACCGGATATCCCTTAGAATAGTCATAAGAGGATTTCTGAACATAAAAAGAGTCAACCTCTCCACTCATGGTATATACAGAAGAGGAAGAAACAATCTGCCCCTTTGCGTCATACTCATACCAATAATACGGCTCCTCAGAAACCTCTCCGTTATACACAGTATATTCCTCTGCCGACGCAGGCTGCACTCTTTCCACAGCCAAAACCGGACGAGCCTTCAGGATATTCTCTGTTCCCACTTTCATTTGCGCAGCTTTTCCTTTCTTCCGAATCAACTGTGCATTTACAGTCACAACGCCACACAATATGGCCATGCTAAAAAAAAGTAATCTTCCTTTCATACGCTTATTATTTAAATAATTGGTTGCAAAAATATCCCATAACCTCAAAATAAACAATAAACTTAGGATAAAAAAGTTTAATGCTTTGCTTTCTATTCATCCAATTGCCGTATATAACCTAACGCAATTATATTTCGTTGCACTTTTGACACATCACCATATTTTTCTCTGTTCCGCAGCGGAAAATATTAGATTTTGTTGAACATCAGACCGATTTTTCCGTAACTTTGGCTCATCAACTATTAGCATTGATATCATCATGAGAAGAAGACTACTATCACTTTATGCCGTCCTTTGTATGGCACTGGTCGTAATGGCTGAGGGCAAAGCCAAGTATGTATTTTATTTTATCGGTGACGGAATGGGAGTCAACCAAGTAAACGGAACGGAGACCTATATGGCTGCCGTGGAAGGGCGTATCGGAACATCACCGCTCTGCTTTGCACAATTTCCATACGTGGGGCTTGTCACGACGTATTCCGGTACGAACGGGGTAACCGATTCTGCCGCCGGAGGAACGGCCCTTGCTACCGGAAACAAAACGAAAAACGGAGCATTGGGCATCAAGTCCGACTTGACCACCCGCATCAATAGCATAGCCGCTTTGGCCAAATCAGAGGGGAAGGCCGTGGGCGTCACTACAAGCGTATCCGTGGATCATGCCACTCCCGCATCTTTCTATGCCCACGTAAAAGACCGGAACATGTATCATCAAATCGGCAAAGACCTCATAGCAGCCGGGTTCGATTTCTATGCCGGTTCCGATTTCCTGCAACCGGAAAACAATGAACTGAGCGGAAATAAGGACTTGTACACACAATGCCGGGAGGCCGGTTATACCATCGCACGCGGATATGCCGACTACCGTAAAAAGGCAAAAAAAGCCGATAAAATGCTCCTGTTGCAAACCGAAACGGCTAGCAAGGCAGACCGTACCAGTATCCCCTACGCCATAGACCGCCAAAAGAATGACCTTACCTTACAGGATATTACCCGGGCAGCCATCCATTTCCTCAGCCAAAAGGATACGGACGGTTTCTTCTTGATGGTGGAAGGCGGAAAAATCGACTGGGCTTGCCACAGCAACGATGCGGCAACAGCTTTTAAAGAGGTTATAGACATGGACAATGCCATCAAAGTGGCATACGAGTTCTATGAACAGCATCCTGACGAAACGCTGATTATCATCACAGCCGACCACGAGACCGGAGGGATTGTTTTAGGAACAGGTAAGTACGAACTGCGTACCGACCTGCTGAAATACCAAAAACAAAGTGCGGGAGCCTTCAGTAAAATGATAGCCGCACAACACCAGAAAGAGGGCAAAAAGTTCACGTGGGATTTCGTACGCAAGCAGTTACAGGATAACTTCGGATTTTGGTCTCAAATACCATTGGATGAACGGGAAACGGAGCAACTCAAAAAAGCATACGAGAATTTCTGTGAAGGAGTGGCCAAAGACACGAAGACTTTGTATGAAAGCGAAAACATCATTGCCTCTACAGCACGGCAACTCATGGCTCGGAAAGCTATGGTAGGATGGCAAAGCGGAGGACATTCCAACGGCTATGTTCCGGTGTTTGCCATAGGAGCCGGTGCCGAAGAATTCACCGGACGTATCGACAACACGGAAATCCCTAAAAAGATAGCTGAAATAGCGGGCTACAAGGAATAAGGAAGACAAAACACACAACCTATAATAGAAAGAGAAGTACAGGAAGGAGTTCCTCGTACTTCTCTTTTTCTTCTTCAAATGTCATATAGGACTGATTTTATTCTCATTAACAGGAATGACATAGCATTGCAACCAACATTTAAAACGAACGTTACAGTGTCTTAAAAAGACTTTAGTTCCTTTGCAGTGTATTTAGAAAGCGACTCAAATACATATAGCAAATAGAGAAAAATGGAAACTAAAGTTTTAACGAGATTGGGCAAGAGTATGGCAATCCTGGCTATCAGCAGCCTGACGACCCATGCCATACAGGCTCAAAGCTTGGTGAGAGGTCAAGTGACGGACACAAAGGGTGAACCGTTAATGGGCGCCACTATCAAGGTAAAGAACAGTCAAGAAGGAGCCATCACGGACTTGGACGGGAAGTTTTCGTTCGAAAGCAAACGGACGCTGACAGCCAAGGACCGCCTGGAGGTGAAATATGTAGGTTTCAAGACACAAGAAATCGAATATTCCAATAAAGCCCTCCAAGTTCATTTGGAGGAAGATGCGGAAGAAATCAATGAGGTAGTGGTAACCGCATTGGGCATCAAGCGCGACGAGAAAGGCTTGGGATACGCCACGACGAAAGTGGAAGGCAGCCAAATCACCGGTACAATGCCGGCTAACTGGTCGTCGGCTCTGACAGGAAAAGTGGCCGGATTGAGCATCATCTCTTCCGGAGGACCTTTAAGTACCAGCCGGATATCCGTCCGAGGAGATGTTTCACTGAATGCGAATGGCAATAATGCTTTGGTAGTCGTAGACGGTGTTCCCCTGAGCAGCCCGATGACCAACCCAGGAATGGCCTACGGAGCCGGCGATGCAGCCGAACTCTCGGTAGACTACGGCAATGGTTTCTCAGACTTGAATCCGGAAGACATCGAAAGTATCCAGGTATTGAAAGGAGCCAGTGCCACAGCCTTGTACGGTTCGCGCGCAGCAAACGGTGTAATCATGGTAACGACCAAATCGGGAGCCAATGCCAAAAAGGGGCTTGGCGTTTCTTATAGTGCCCACGTCAGTATGGATAACGTCATGCGTTGGCCCGACTATCAATATGAATTCGGACAAGGACAAGCCAAAAACATCGGTGCGGAAGGTACGGCATACGCCGGACAACATTACTATTCATACGGTGCCGGTCCGGACGGGACCCCCAGTACCGGTGGAACCAGCAGCGCATTCGGTCCGCGTTTCGAAGGACAGATGTTCTATCAATACTCTCCGGAGAACCAAGGCCGTGCCGATGCTGCGACTCCTTGGGTGGCTTACAAAGACAACCGGAAAGACCTGTTTCAAACAGGTTATACACTGACCAATTCCGTAGCATTGACCGGAAAATCAGACCGGGGCAACCTGAGAGCCTCTATCACACATACCAAAAACGAATGGATATTGCCCAATACCGGCTTTCAACGCGTATCGGCCATGGTATCGGCAGCCCAACAAATCTCACGTGCTTTACGTGTCAACTTCAAAACGAGCTATACTTATCGTAAAATCAACAACACTCCCGCATTGGGATACAACAGTAATTCCATTGCCTACTTCCTCATCTTCCAGAATCCGAACGTGAACCTGGACTGGTTGCGCCCCATGTGGAAAAAAGGGCAGGAAGGACTTGAACAGTTGCAGCCTTACAGCAGCTACATCGGTAATCCCTTTGTCACGCTGTATGAAGCAGAGAACCCTTCGGAAAAGCATAACGTCGTCTCTACCGTATCGGCCAACCTGAAGCTAAGCAGCAAGTTCGACTTCATGATACGTTCCGGCATACAACTCTCGGCCGACCAACGCGAACAGCATCGCCCCATCAGCGACGTGGTATTCCGCAACGGGTTCTTTAAAAAAGAAAACGTTTTCGACTACGAATTGAATAGCGACGCCTTGTTGACCTATCATGATTCATACGACGGAGGATTCCACCTCAATGCTTCCGTAGGAGGCAACATGATGCAACAACGTTATGACTTACTGTCGGCTTCCGTCAACGGACTTATTACCCCCGGTGTGTACAAGCTGTCTAACGGAATCTCTAACCCGAACGTCGTGAATACCATCCGACGGAAAGCTTTGAACAGCCTTTATTTCACCGCCAACCTATCCTGGCAGTCCAAACTGTTCCTCGATGTGACAGGACGCAACGACTGGTCGTCTACCCTTCCCCGTAACCACCGTTCTTTCTTCTATCCTTCGGTCAGCGCCAGTGCCGTCATGAATGAATTATTTGCCCTGCCCGACCCCGTCAGTTTCTTTAAGCTCAGGGCTTCTTTTGCCCAAGTCGGTAACGACACCGACCCTTATAAGACCTCCGCTTACTACGACAACAGCAATTTTCCGGGGGCGGCCGAAGTGGCTTCCACTTTATACAATCAAGACTTTAAACCTGAAATCTCGACGAACTACGAGGCCGGCTTCGACTTCCGTATGTTCGACAATCGAATAGGTGTAGACTTCTCGTTTTACTATAATCGCACTAAAAACCAAATTTTGGATGCTCCTCTCGACCCGACCACAGGATACAGCCGCGGCACAATCAATTCCGGCTGCGTCCGTAACAGGGGATATGAATTGGAAATCACGGCCACGCCGGTCCTGACACGCGACTTCCGATGGAACACGACGCTCACATGGTCGAAGAATGACAATAAAATACTTTCACTGGCTGAAGGAGCAGACGAAAACCAGGTCATCAGCACTGTGGGAACCGCATCCATCATCGGACGTGTAGGAGGTACCACAGGAGATTTATGGGGCTACAAACTGGTACGCGACCCCGAGGGCAACGTGATTATCGGAGACAACGGCTTACCCGAACAAGCCGACGAAATCGAATATGTAGGTACAGCCTATGCCGACTGGAAAGCCGGATGGTATAATGAGTTCTCTTATAAAGGCTTTAAATTAGGAATCCTGCTTGACGGACAAGTAGGCGGTACAATCTACAGCATGTCATTCCACAAAATGATGGAACAAGGCAAACTCACACAATCCCTGAACGGACGCCTTCCGGGCACGGAGTATTATATGGATGCCAACGACCCGCGCATTGCAGCCGCCGGCTACACGCCCCAAAGCGGAATGTACATGATAGCACCGGGCGTGGTACGGAATGACGACGGAACGTTCTCGCCCAACACGAAAGTGGTAACTATCGAAAGTTTTTATAAGGAGTATTATCGGAGAGCCAATGTAGAAACCAACTCGTTCGATGCCTCTTTCTTGAAAATCAGAGAAATCCGATTGGAATACGAACTCCCTAAGAAAGTCTTGGAAAAATCTCCATTCTCAAAAGCCTCGATAGCCGTATACGGACGCAATCTGTGGTGTTTCACTGACTATCCTCTCTTCGACCCGGAATCCGTAGCCTTGGATGGCAGTTCCATGGTATCCGGTATAGAAACAGGCTCGCTGCCTACTACAAGAACTTTCGGCTTCAACCTCAATCTTACTTTCTAAAGAACAAAAACAATGAAAAGAACGAATCTTTTAAGAAATATCACACTCGGAATGGTATTAAGCGGCTTTGCCTGCTCGTCATGTACCGACTTCGATGAACTGAATACAGACCCCACACGTATGGAAAAGGTGAATCCCGGCACTCTGCTCGACCCGATTCTTTACGACATGGGCACTTATAACTGGAACCGCTATTACGACTACACATTTCCTTTGATGCAATGTCTCGTAAGCAATAACGGCACAAGCGGGGTCGGATGGTGGAACATGACAGACTCCCGGGGCGACGGAACATGGAACACCTACTACAAATGGATCAACAATGCCAAAGAAATCCAACGGCTCAATGCCCAACTGGCTTCCCCAGAACCGAACTACGAGGCTGTATCCCTCACCTTGCAAAGCTGGATGTACGGCATATTGGCCGATGCTTTCGGTGACATTCCCATGTCGGAAGCCTGTTCGGCCGACCAAGGTATTCTTGCTCCCCGGTTCGACCGGCAAGAACAAGCCTACCGGCAAATCCTCGACAATCTGAAAACGGCCAACAGTTTGTTCGACACAGAAAGCGGACTCGTGTACAACACTTCCGGAGACATGCTTTACAGCACTACCGACGGAGAAGGCATCAAGAAATGGCAGAAATTCTGTAATTCGCTCCGCATGCGTACCTTGACCCGGCTCTTGGATGCAGAAGGTTTTAACGCACAAGCCGAATTACAAGAAATGTACAATAATCCGGCTACGTATCCCGTATTCGAATCTAATGACGATGCTGCCATGTTGGGCATCTCGGGGGTATTCCCTGAAGAGGCACCCATGGCACGCCCTCAAGATTTCACTTCATACGTCAACTTATCTGAATTCTTCATCGACCTGCTCAACTCTTGGAATGACCCGCGCCTGCCGGTATTTGCCACCCAAGTGGAACAGGAAGACGGTACCAAAGCCTACGTGGGACTTCCCAGTGGTTATCTGACTCTACCGGCCATAACAGCTTCCCTCCCCAACCAAAGCATGGCAAAGGCTCCTATGGAGCTTACCTTGATGTCGTACGCAGAAGTGGAATTCATCAAGGCAGAATTGTTCCAAAAAGGAATCCTCCCCGGAGGTGCCACAGAAGCTGAAACCGCTTACAAGAAAGGTGTACAGGCTTCTGTGGAACAGTGGAACGCCACACTCCCCGCCGATTATTTCGACAATCCCCAAGCCCGATACGACGGTTCCTTGGAGCGTATCATGAATCAAAAGTTCGTGGCCTTGTATTTCTGCGACTATCAACAATGGTTCGAATACAACCGCACGGGGTATCCGGTTCTTCCCGTAGGAGAAGGCATACAAATCAGCCACAACCAAATGCCTCGAAGGTTTAAATATCCGGCCGCCGTGCAACGTACCAATATGGCAAACTACCAGGAAGCCAAGAAAAACATGGGCGGCGATGAGTTTTCCATCAAATTGATTTGGCAGAAGTAAAGCAAAACATAGAAGAACATGAAAAAAATTATTGTAGCAATGGCTGTTTGCTGCTGCGCAGGAACAGTCCCCGTAGAAGCCCGTCCGGAAAACCATACGGAAACAACCGTCTCCACGTCCCATCCGGAAAAAAGAAACACCGAGAGTAAAGAAGCGTCAGGCACGGAGTTTGTATTCGACATATATGGCGACATTCCCGTAGCAAAAGTAGTTTTCGAATCCGACCACTTCCTCGGAGAGGGTATCGCTAAAAAGTGGGACACTTTCGTCCATAACTATACTCACGAATACGACATGTCCGTCGGTTTCTCCGACACATCGGTAGAAATAGTCAAACCGGCGGTATACAAAGCCGTCAACAAGGTGAATAAATATTATAAGAAAGCCGTCAACAAAAATCAGATTAGCCGCGATGCCGCCATCACCAACATGGCCCATATCCTGGACTGCGCCAACGTAATCTGCTTCGAACAAGACACCCAAACCTTAGAGCAAGCTTTGCGCTCGGCCGACCGACCGGAAGCAATCATCGCCCTATTCGATAAAGTAAAACTCAGAAAACATTAAAAAGCTATGAAACGTAACTATAAACATATCCTATTCCCGTTTGTTTTATGCGGACTGATGGCTGCCCAGACCTCGGCAGCCCCGGGAATCGTCAAAGGCCGTATCACCGACACCCAAGGAAAACCCGTAGCCCAAGTAGTCGTGACAGACGGACGTAATTTCACTACGACCGATGGCACGGGACATTACCGCATGGAAAGCGATGCAGAACGCCAACCGTTGGTTTACATCTCAACCCCATCTGCCTACAAGTTACCGGCAACCGACGGAATTGCTGACAGGTTCTACCAATTCCAAAAAGCGGATTCGCAAGAAAACACCTGTAATTTCACGCTTGAACCACGGAAAACCCCTACCCGCCGGTTTGTGTACATTGCCATTTCCGACCCTCAAGTGAAAACCGACGCCCATCTCGACCGTTTCCGGAAAGAAACCGTTCCCGACCTGAAATGCACTGTGGATTCTTTCAAAGGACAAGAAGTGGTAGGCATGGCCGTGGGAGATTTGGTCTGGGATGCCATGAACCTGGTAGAACCATATAAAGAATGTGTTTCCCACTTGGGACTGACGATGTTCCAAGCCATCGGAAATCATGATTTCAACCTTAAGTATGCCGATATGGAACGTACGGCAGTTCCGGAATCGGGTTATGGAGAAGCCGATTACCACAAAGCATTCGGCCCTACCGATTACTCTTTCAACATCGGCCAGGTACATGTCGTAACCATGAAAGACATAGACTACCAAGGCGGAAAGAAATACAAAGAAGCTTTTACTCCGGCCCAACTGGCATGGTTGAAAAAGGATTTGAGCTACGTGCCCAAAGGCCGTCTCGTGTTCCTCAACCTGCACGCACCTACTTCCAATACAACGGCAGAGGGCAGTGGAAACACAAGTAATACATCAGAGTTGTTGGACATTCTCAAAGATTACCAGGTACATATATTTGCCGGCCATACCCATTTCTACGAAAACGCACAACCTGCGGCTAACATCTACGAGCACAACATAGGAGCCGCCTGCGGAGCGTGGTGGGCCGGACACGTGAACCGTTGCGGGGCTCCCAACGGATACCTTATAGTAGAGGTAGACGACAAAAACGTGAAATGGCACTACAAAGCTACCGGGAAACCCTCTGACTACCAATTCCGCACCTATAAGCCGGGAGAATTCAAGAGCCAACCGAAACAAGTCGTGGCCAACATCTGGGACTGGGATCCGGACTGGAAAGTAGAATGGTTCGAAGACGGAAAACCGAAAGGCCCGATGCAGCCATTCGAAGATGAAGACCAGGACTTCATCACAATGAAAAACGGAAAAGCAGAAGGCTACCACACCCGCCATCTTTTCCGTGCCCAACCTTCCACGTCGGCCCGAACCATCACGGTCAAAGCGACTAACCGTTTTCATGAAAACTACACACAACAAATCGAACTATAAGCCTGATAAAAATGAACATCTATCAAAAAACCATTGCTACAGCCTGTCTTTGCCTCGCCGCACTAAGCATCCAGGCACAGACTCAAGTCATCGCCCATCGAGGTTATTGGAAAGCCGAAGGTTCGGCACAAAACTCATTGGCCTCTTTAAGAAAAGCGGCCGAAGCGAAAGTCTACGGGAGTGAATTCGACGTACAAATGACTGCCGACGGCATCGTGGTTGTCAATCATGACAATACCATCGGTTCGACAACCATATCCCGGGCTACTTACGAGCAAATCAAAGAGAGCAAACTCAAAAACGGGGAGACGTTACCCACTTTGCAAGCTTATTTAGAGGAAGGACGCAAGCTGAAAGACCTGCAGCTTATTCTTGAAATCAAGAAGAACAAAAACAAAGAACATGAAGACCAAGCCGTGAAAACCATCGTAAAAATGGTAAAAGACATGGGAATGGAAAAACAAACGGAATACATCTCTTTCAGCCTGAACGTATGCGAACAGTTAGTCAAAGCCACCAACGGAGCCTCCGAGATATTCTACATCAACGGAGACCTCTCGCCCCAGGAAGCCAAGGCCAAAGGTTTCACCGGCATAGATTATAATTTCAAGGTGTTCGACCAACATCCCGAATGGGTAGAAGAAGCGCATCGCTGCGGTCTGAAAGTAAATGCCTGGGCGACGAACAAAGAAGAAGACCTGAAAAGAATGCGCGACCTGGGAGTAGATTTTGTCACGACCGACCACCCCGTAGAGGCCATACGACTCATGAAAGAAAAATCATAGCGGACGAATCATTCCTCAAAACTCACATAAGGCTGCAGGCGTTCCAAATCGGAAGGGGAAAACTCCTCGTACAACGACAACGCTTGCAGCTTTTTTATCGGCCCGTATTTACGGCGATGCTCCACTATCACCCGGCTCTGATAGAAATTCAAATAGGGATGACGGCGCAAGACTTCTACCGACATCCGGTTGACCAGCAACGGACGATGTACGGCCGGAGATACCGTAAACCATCTTCCGATGTTTTCAGGCAACTCCCCCATCTCCTTCAGTTGAGCCACAGACACAAAGCCGCCCAAACGGTTGCGGTAGTCCACAATCCGCCTCGCATAATAAGAGCCGATACCGGGAATCTTCTTCAATGTAGCCGTATCGGCCGCGTTCAGCTCCACCTGCACGCCTTTCGGGAATTTCTCTTGCCGTGGAGGGAGTTCCACGGTGTCTGTTCCCGGCAGACCGTGAGGGTACAAGTCCGACATCAACTTATACTTATCAGCGATACGGATATAAGGCAACAGCCTTTCGTAGTCTCCTTTTGTCAGTCCGTAAAGTTTGGAAAAATCTTCCGGACGGTGGTAACGTCCGCCACGTGCCCGGTATTTATAAATATTGCGCACTTGCCATGGCGACAAGCCCAAACGGAGCAAAGCGGTGGAATCAGCCGTATTGGGGTCGAAAAAGAATGTAGCCGGTTTCGCCTTAACAGGTTGTCCATAGGTTGGCCCGCTACGTACGACTACCACGGTATCCGGTTTCAATCCGGCAAAAAAGCGTTCATAAACCAACGAGTCTCCGCTGTCTTCTTTCGCCGGTGTCCGACGGTCGAACCACAAGAAAAAAGAAGTGGATAACACAATCCCCATCAATACGCCCGCCAACAGCAAGACCGCCCTTCTGTCCGCTTTCGAAAAATAGAAGAGATTACGCCACGTCCGCCTCATTTTCCGGTCATTTGAACAATTCGTTTACAAAAATGGAAGCAATGGCCACTGGGGCCACAAATTTCAACAGAAAGATATAGAAGCCGAAAAACGGTATCCGGAGCTTCCCCCAATCCGTCACTTCCTCCCGCACGATCCTACGGTCAAGATACCAACCGGTAAAGATAGAAATGAACATCCCGCCCAAAGGCAGCATCAGCTTGGCTGTGACAAAATCGAAAAGATCAAAAATAGTCATTCCTCCCAAACGGATTCCGTTCAACAGCCCGAAAGACAAAGCGCAAAATACCCCCAACGTCATACAAACCAAGGTCACCACGGTGGCAGCTTTCTTACGGGAAAGTTTAAAACGCTCGTGCAGATAGGCTGTAGCCACTTCATGCAAAGAAATGGTGGAAGTCAGCGCTGCCAACACCAACAATACGTAAAACATGAGCGAGAAGATATAGCCCACCCACGGTACACTCTTGAAAGCCAACTGGAACACATTGGGCAAAGTGACAAACACCAATCCCGGACCGGCATCGGGCGACAGCCCCGGAACAGAATAGACTGCCGGAAAAATGATGAAACCGGCCAACACGGCCACAAACGTGTCTATCAACGCCACGCTTCCGGCTGTCTTTACCAGATTGGCATCACGCGTAAAATAGGAAGCATACGTACAAAGACATCCCATGCCGACACTCATGGAAAAGAAAGCCTGCCCCATGGCATCGAGCACCACCTTACCGTCTACCTTACTGAAATCGGGACGCAACAGGAAAGCCAACCCCTCGGACGAACCGGGCATGGAGAAGGAACAAACCACCAAGACACAAATAATCAACAGCAGCAACGGCATCATGACTTTGGAGAATTTCTCTATGCCGTCTTTTACACCTCGGACGATGACGACATGTGTCAACAGGATAAAAGCCGCCATATAGAGTACAGGTTTCCAAGGACTGCCGACAAAGTCATTGAAGAAAAGCGTATAGTCCTTGCTCCCGGAAAGCCGCCCCGTAGCCGATGCCACCATATACTCCAATGTCCATCCGGCCACTACGCCATAATATCCCAAGATAAGAAAAGCTGCCACGACCCCCATCATACCGACCCATTTCCAATGTGTGCCCGGTGCCAACACTTCGTATGCCCCTCCCGTATTGGCCCGTGAACGGCGACCGATAAGAAACTCGGAAACCATCACCGGTATGCCCAGAAACATCACACACAGGATATAAACCAAAATAAAGGCAGCCCCGCCGTTCTCGCCCACTTCGCAAGGAAAACGCCAGATGTTCCCCAACCCGACAGCCGACCCGGCCGAAGCCAATATAATCCCGATCTTACTTCCAAAATTCACTCTTTCATTTGCCGACATAAGCCCGTTCTTAAAAATTAGACCTGTAATGCCGACAAAAGTACGAAAAAAGAATTATTTTTGCAGATAAATTGTTATTTATATGACGCACGAACTAACAAAATGGATAAGAAGACATCCGATTAGCGTTATCCTCATTCTCGTAATCTGGTATCTCTCGCTGTTTACCCCACCCAAGACCGAACTGGCCAACGTACGCTTTATTGACAAGTGGGCGCACTTGTTGATGTATGGTTCGTTGGCATTTGTCTTATGGATGGAAGACTGGCGTGTGCGGAAAGCTTCCCCCTCCATGCCACGTGCCCTTGCCCTCTATATAGGACCGGTAGCCATGAGCGGACTCATCGAATTGGCACAAGCCTACTGCACCACCGACCGGAGCGGCGACTGGCTCGACTTGGCCGCCAATGCCATAGGAGCATTGGCCGGCATTGTCCTCAGCGGCATGCTCACCCGGAAAATGCGCAAGAAAGCATAGCTCGCCGCACGCTACGCCTTCGCACCCCTATCCTTCCCGCCAAAGTTTATACGGATAAGTACGAAGGTGGGAATTGTAGTAACGGCGATCGCCTGTGACTTCCCGTCCGATGAAACCGGGCTTTTCAAAAGCTTCTTGTTCGTCGGAAAGTTCCACCTCGGCCATAATCAGCCCTTCGTTGTCGCCATAGAACTCATCGACCTCGAACACGTGCCGCCCCGACCGCACAAGGTAACGCGTCTTGTCGATTACACCCGGTTCGCACAACCTCATCAGGTCTTCCGCGTCCTGCAAGGGTACTTCCGTCTCGAATTCATAACGCGAGATGCCCGCTTCATTCGAACGGCCTTTTATCGTGAGATACCCCTTGTCGTCGCGAATACGGACACGCACCGTAGCCTTCCCCACCGTAGAAATATAGCCCTGCCGGATACGGCTGCTACTGTATGCCTGCGACTTGAAGTCACCCGTGACCAGAAACTTACGTTCTATTTCAAAACTCATTTCCCATGATGGCGAAAGCAATGATACCCAAGACAATCAGCACCGCCAAGGCACCGATCAAAGCTCCCATTGCGCGTTTCTGCTTCTTCTCTTCACGGGCGGCACGAGCGGCACGTCTCATTTGTTTTTTCACACTCATAGTCGTATCGTTTTAAAGGTAAAACTCATTCTCCTCCGGCAAACTCCATCAGATAGGACTTGATGAAGCCATCCAATTTCCCATCCATCACCCCGTTCACGTCCGATGTCTGGTAATTCGTACGGTGGTCTTTCACACGACGGTCGTCGAACACGTAACTGCGTATCTGGCTCCCCCACTCGATTTTCTTCTTTCCGGCCTCGATTTCAGCTTGTTTGGCCTTACGTTTCTGCAAGGCACGGTCGTAGAGTTGCGACTTCAAAAGGCGCATGGCATTCTCACGGTTCTCCAACTGCTTGCGGCTTTCCGTGTTTTCGATGAGGATTTCTTCTTCCTCGCCCGTATCGGGATCTTTATATTGGTAGCGCAAGCGCACGCCGGTCTCCACCTTGTTGACGTTCTGCCCGCCGGCACCTCCGGAACGGAACAAGTCCCATGACACACGGGAAGGATCCACATACACTTCGATGGAATCGTCCACCAAAGGCGTCACGAACACCGATGCAAACGAAGTCATACGCTTGCCCTGCGCATTGTAAGGCGACACACGCACCAAACGATGCACGCCATTCTCCGATTTCAGGTAGCCGTAGGCAAACTCGCCCTCGATTTGCATGGTCACCGTCTTGATACCGGCCTCATCGCCGTCCTGATAATTGCTGACGGTGCATTTATAACCATGGGATTCAGCCCAACGCATGTACATGCGCATCAGCATCGATGCCCAATCCTGGCTTTCCGTACCTCCGGCACCGGAATTGATTTTCAGCACCGCATCCATCGGGTCTTCCTCCTGCCGCAACATATTGCGCAGCTCAAGGTCTTCAAGGGCATCCACCGTACGACTGTACAATCCGTCCACCTCTTCTTCGGTAACCATCTCTTCCTTGTAGAAATCAAAAGCAAGTTCCAACTCATCGCACAGCGTCTTGACCTCCTTATAACCGTCAATCCACTTCTGCAAGCCCTTTACTTTTTTCATCTGTTCTTCCGCAGCCTTGGCATCGTCCCAAAACCCCGGTGCCTGTGTGCGGAGCTGCTCTTCCTCCACTTGGATTTTCTTGTTTTCAATATCCAGATAGCGGTAAAGCGCCTCAGTACGCGTCTTAATATCTTTCAGTTGCTCAATAGTTATCATAAACTCAAAACTTTATCACAAAGATAGATATAAAAAACCAAAAATCTTATCTATTCCACCCAAAAATAAAAAAGGACAAGCATAGACAAAGGTGTGCAGCCCCCCAAGTCTGCCATTTTGTCAGTTTTCATCGTCCAAGAATCGCTTATTTGAGGGCATCCGCGTCCTTACCCGTCTATAAACGAATCTCAAAGCATGCCTTTTTATCAAACCGTCGGTCGTTCGTCCATCCGGCTTGACAAAAGAAACCGTATTTCCGTCAACCTGCGGCAATGTCGCCACCGGGATGATTCCATTTCGTCCCTCTGCACGACTATCTGTTTCGGATTTTTGTAATCGAAAAACAGGCTAATAAAGAAAAAATACCCCAAAACAAGAGGTATTTATACCCTTTTAAGCCCCCTTATTCTGCGTCGTACTGAGAACATGCGAAAAACATGCTGAGAACAAAAAATCGCTTTCAGCCAAACGATTTTTTGTTCTCAGCACAATGATTTGCATATATACCGTATATTTGCATTTTCAGTCCTGAAAAGCCGTATTTTTATACAAGATTTCTTTCCAGAACGATACTTCTTATCCTTTTTTAGTCTGTGAATGTTCTCAAAACTCTGCCATAATGGCAGAGTTTTACACTCAGACAGAAGGAGTCACCGGTGGCGGACAAGGAACTTCCGGCGGCGTATCCTCCACGTACATGGCTTCTATCTCGGCCGCGTAGTTACGGTTCACCACCGGACGTTTCACCTTCAACGTATTGGTCAGCTCTCCTTTTTCCATGCTGAACGGCTCTGGCAGCAACGTGATGCGCTTCACCTGTTCATAATGGGCAAACTCTTGCTGCAAGGTATTGATACGGAAGAGCAACATCTTGTTGATGTCGGCATTCCGGCACAAATCCGCCGTATCGGCATACCGGATATGATGGCGTTCGGCAAACTCCTTCAACAAGTTGTATTCGGGAACGATAAGCGCCGATACGAATTTACGTTGGTCGGCAATCACTACTATCTGGTCGATGTAACGGTCCACCACCAGTTTCGACTCTATCATCTGCGGGGCAATGTACTTCCCGTTAGAGGTCTTGAACAAGTCTTTAATCCGGTCGGTGAGGAACAACTCACCGTTCTTGAGATAACCGGCATCGCCGGTATGGAACCATCCGTCCTCGTCGATGGCCGCACGGGTCGCCTCATCCTTCCGGTAATATCCTTTGGTTATGGATGTTCCGCGCAGCAGTATCTCATTGTCGTCACCGAACTTCAGCTGCAATCCTCCGATAATACGCCCCACGGACCCTATCGTCTTGGTTTGCCCCTTCCGGTCGCAAGAGACAGTGGCCGTGGACTCCGTCAACCCGTAACCGGCCACCATGTTGATGCCGGCCGAATGGACGAATTCTTCCACAACCGGTGGAATGGCAGCCCCGGCAGTAGGGAAAAAGTTGGCGTTCTCAAAACCCAAGGTCCGTTTTAAAAGAGCGATTACGGTTTTCTCGAAAAACGTATACCGCAGCCTCAGTGAAACGGGAGGAATCAGACCGCGCATCTTATAATGCACGTTATATGCCTTGCCCACCTGAAGTGCTTCATGCAACAACTTACGCTGTACGGGATTGCTCCGCCTTATCTTCTCCTGCACGCCGGCATATACTTTCTCCCAAAAACGGGGTACGGCACACATGCACGTCGGATGCACTTCCTGCAACGACTGCAACACGTCGGCAGGCCGCAGATTGACGGCCAACTGCGCACCTTCGGACAGGCAAAGGTAAGACCATGCCCGTTCAAACACATGGGTGAAAGGAAGGAAGTTCAACACGACATCCTTTTCCCCAAGCGTCAGGACCGCGTCGTTGGCGATAATCGCATCGTGATACATCCGGTGGCTCAGCATCACCCCCTTGCTGGCCCCCGTGGTGCCCGAAGTATAAAGTATATTGGCCAAGTCGTCCATCCGAAGTTCGGCCGCACGCCGCTTCAACTCCTCATTCTCTTCATGTCCGGCACCGGCTTGCAGGAAATCCTCAAAATAGACCGACACCGTGTCCTGAGGATTCTTTACCACGGAAGAGTCGAAAATAATCAGTTTCTGGAGCGTCGGACAATGGGGCATGCTACGGAAAGCAATGTCATATTGGTACTGTTCGCCGACAAACACATAACGAACCCCGGCATCGTTCACCATGTAAACCACCTGGCTCTCCGAACTGGTAGCGTAAAACGGTATCGTGACGGCCCGCACGCCGTAAGCCCCGAAATCCACGTACAAGCATTCGGGCATGTTCTGCGAAAAAACAGCCAGATTCTCCTGCACATCCACCCCCAAGGCCAACAGGGATGCAGATACTTTCCGTACGACTTCCGAAAACCGGTTCCAGGAAACCGGCACCCACACATTCTTTTCATAATCGCGATAGCTCATGGCCGTTCTGTCGCCATAACGTTTGGCCTGTTCATGGACGAGCACTGAGAAAAGACTTGTATTCAGCATAATCTTGACTTTTTAATATCTACAAAGTTATGGTTTTAAATGAAACGATGTACAAGAAAACCTCAAAATATTTAATTTTTCTCCAAAATACCTTAACTTTGCCTCAAAGAAACACAATTATGGACATTGAAGCATTGACACAGGAAGCCATCGGCCTGCTCGAACGGATGGTAAGCCTTCCTTCCGTAAGCAGGGAAGAAAAGGAAGTGGCCGACTTATTGGAAAATTTCATGAAAGAACGGGGCAAAACGCCTTGCCGTACAGGACATAATCTTTGGTGCATCTCGCCGTTTTACCGGACCGGGCGCCCCACCCTCTTGTTGAACGCACATATCGACACCGTGAAACCGGCTGCAAGTTGGACGCGAGACCCGTTCCGCCCTACAAGGGAAGGCGAACGTATTTACGGATTAGGCACGAACGACGACGGAGCCAGCGTGGTCGCTTTGTGGCAGGCTTTTTGCACATTATCCGGTAAAGAACAACCCTACAACCTCATCTTCTTAGCCTCGTGCGAGGAAGAAGTCTCGGGAAAGAACGGTATAGAATCCGTGCTCCCCCTGTTGCCGCACATCGACTTGGCCTTGGTGGGCGAACCCACCGGCATGCAACCGGCCATCGCCGAAAAAGGGCTGATGGTATTGGATGTCACGGCCCACGGCAAGTCGGGACACGCGGCACGTAACGAAGGGGAAAACGCCATTTACAAAGCCATGAAAGACATGGAGTGGTTCAGGACGTACCGGTTCCCGAAGACTTCACCGCTCTTGGGAGACGTGAAAATGAGCGTGACGGTCGTCCATGCCGGCACGCAACACAACGTCGTGCCAGACCAGTGCGCTTTCACCGTAGACGTGCGCAGCAATGAGAACTACTCCAACGAAGAAATCTACCGGACAGCCTGCGCCCATACGGACAGCGAAGTGAAAGCCCGCTCTTTCCGCCTGAATTCTTCGCGCATAGACGAGAACCATCCCATTGTGGCCAAAGCCAAAGTTTTGGGACGCACACCTTTCGGATCGCCTACGCTCTCCGACCAGGCGCTGATGCACTTCCCGTCTTTGAAAATGGGGCCGGGCGAATCCTCACGTTCCCACACGGCGGACGAATACATCACCGTAACGGAAATCCGGGAAGCCATAGCCTTATACATCGAGCTGTTGGACGGCCTACAGATATAAAGAAAGATTTGCGGCTCCGGCTGAAAGCCTCTCAACGCCCTATCCAGACTTCGGGGTTCAGTTTCTGAGTCTCTTTCCGCAGTTGGAAGTGCAGCACGCAATTACCCGTACCGTCGTCCTCCACCGTACCTAAGATATCACGCGCCTTGACCTTCTGTCCCTTGCTTACCCGCACGGAAGACAAGTTGCAGTAGACGGAAATATAACTGCCATGGCGCACCAATACATTCTTGGTATCTCCAAACTGGAAGACGGCCGAGACTTCGCCATCGAAAATGGAACGTGCCATAGCTCCGGGACGCCCTACATAATTGGTTCCCTTATTATCCAAACGAACGTTCTTCAAGCCCGGCACATTATAGGTTCCGAAATGGCTACCCACCATGTAACTTCCCGTAATGGGAACCGGCAGCCTCCCTTTATTCCGGACGAAATTGCCATTCAGGGCTTGTTCCTGAGGCGTAATCCATTTATACTCCGGAGGGATGGAAGAAGATTTTTTCCCTTCTTTCTTTCCCGAAGCGGCTTGATTACGGCCCTGCTTCCGCTGCTTCTCCGCTTTCCGGCGTGCCTCGGCTTCGGCTTTCTTACGGGCAGCCTCGGCTCTCTTGCGCGCCTGCTCCACCTCGTAGGCTATCATCTGGTCTATCTTCTTGTCCAAAGCGGAAAGCTGCTGTTGCTGTTGTTCTACCTCTTTTTTCAGGTGCTTCTGCCTCTGCCGCAATCCGGCTACGTTCTTTTGCTCTTCGTCATGCTGCTTTTGCAACAAAGCCTTTTGCTGCTCGCATTCGGCAATCAAACGGTTTTTCTCGGCTTTCACACCCAATAATTCGTTCTTCTGCGCCAACAAATCGTCCTGCTTACGTACAATTTGCTCAGCCAACGTACGCTGATAATTGGCATATTCCCGGGCATAACGCGAACGACGGTACATCTGAGTCACAGAACGAGTGGAAAGCACGAAAAACAAAGGACTCCCCACCGACTTGCAAGCCCGGGCATAACGCAAGGCTCTGGCATAATCGGCCTTCTTTGTTTCCAATTCGGCTGCCGTACGCTCCACCTTCCGTTCCAGTGCATTTACCTGGTCGCTGACCTTTTTCAACTGCACCTCCATCGTGTCGATATAACGTTGTCGTGCCTCCAACCGGTTGGCTATCATGCTGATGTCACGCAGCTTGGTGGCTACGGTTTTCTCCGTCGTTTTCAGTTCTTTCCGGGAACGGGTCAAGCCCTTCTGTATTTCTTTCTTCTGAGTTTGCAGTGCCTTTATCTTACGATTGGTCTGCGCCTCCAACGTTCCTCCGCCGGACACGAGCATCCATACCGTAAAAAACATGACCAACCTACATTTCATTTTATCAGTTGTTTTAAAATAAGGTCGGGACTGACCCTCTTGTATTTTCCGCCCGGTTCCGGAGTCAACTCGATGCTTTTCGCATTCCATTTCAAATTGCTCAGCGAAAAGACAGCCGTCAGGTCTTTCCCCGCTCCCGTGACGGATAATTGCATCTTGTCGGGAAAACTTTTTTGCTCCACACTCGCAAAATGCTGATACGTCCAGTTCAGACGGGGCACGGAACCTTGACCTGTAACGGCAATGGACGTATTGCGAATCAACCCGGTCAGCAAGTCGACCACGAACTGGCATTGCAACAACGAACCGCTATTCGAGGTCAGAATCGTACTTTCCTGATTCTTCGAGATGGTAAAGTCCCGCTCTTGCCAACGGCCTTCCTGTCCCGGCACAAACACATCGTTCCAAAACAAAGCCTGCAACGTATAGAAATCCACACCGGCATGCTGCAAATAAGGCACGTCCGCGTAATCCACCTTTACGTATTCCCTTCCCATCCGGTTGACCATCATCATGTATTGGGGCGTAAATTCCAGACGTCCTACTTCCATAAAGCCCATGGCCACAAGCGAAAGTTGGATCACCTCATCCCGTTTCAAGTTACAGCTTCCGCCCACCGACAAAGATTTCCCGCCCAAATTCAAGTCAAGGTTCATTTTCGAAGTGACAGTCCCCTCCTTCAAACCGGACAACGCCATCTTGTCTACCCACTCCACGGCACCACCATCATCATGCGGCTCCGTCTGCGTTATGTTTTTAGTGGAACGGCAAGCCGACAGACACAATACAAAAACGGCAACCAGGACACCCCATACGAAATTCATTCTCTTCATTCTTCAATATACTTTTTCATTTGGATCTTCTTTTTCAAAAGCCGGGAAACATCACCCCCTTTTTCCTGTGCCATCTTCCAATACTTCAAGGCACCCTCCATGTCGCCGCATTGTGCATAAATATCCCCGGCATGCTCCAAGACTCCTCCGGACACTTCTTCGTCTTTCCCGATGTCCCCTACAAGGACACGGTCCATATAAAGCTTGGCCTCAGCATACTTCCCCTTGATAAAAAGAATCCAGGCATAAGTGTCGATATAGGTCTTGTTTCCCGGTTCCGCCACAATCGTGCGGTGGCTCATTTCTTCTGCCTTGTCCAAATCCTTTTTTTCCAACGAGAGATAATAAGCGTAATTATTCAGGCAACCGACATTCTCCGGGTTGTACACCAGACAAGAGTCGTATGCGATGAAAGCCGAGTCTTTCAGTCCGTTGCTGTAGTACAAGTCGCCCATGATGGAATACATATCGGCCACTATGCCGTGGTCCGTATCCGGCTTGATCTGCCGCACGCCTTTGCGGAACACATCCAAAGCCTTGTCTTGACGTTCAAGCTGATAATAAGAAAAACCCAAATAGAAATAATAGGGTAATTGTTCCGGGTAATGCATGATGGCACGCGTACAAATGTCCGCCACCTTCGGATAGTCATTGGCATGGACAGCCAGTTGCACCAACTGGTACAAAGCCACCTGATTGTCCGGCTCAAGCTTCAGGATGCGTTCCAAAGCCGGTTCGAGCTGGCCATTTATATGTTTCATTTGCAGATAGGAGGCATAAAGCGTCAGCATATCCACCGTCTCAGGGACAGCATCGAAGATGCGGTCGAAAACGGCTAACACCAAAGTGCTGTCGGCATGCGCATTCTCTTGGTCTACGATATAGTTACGCATGAGCATGACCCTGGCCCGTTCGTCAGTCTCTTTTCCATATAAGATTGCATCCAACTGGGTCTGATAAAGCGAATCTTGGCCCGTCTGCTTATAATAATCGAGCATGGACATGCGCAAAGCCTGGTTCCCGGGCTCTTTCTTCCGGACTTCCTCATAAACGGCAAGAGCCTTGTCCGGCTGTTGCAGCAACAGATATTGATCGCCGATTAATACACGATAAGCCAAATCGTTAGGATTCTCGCGCGCCAGACTTTCCAATTCGGCAAAGGCCTTACCGTCCTCTTTCAATTCACGATACAGCCGGAACTTCTCCATGCTGATGGACAGGTTCTTGCCTTCAAGCGTCTCTATGCGGTCGAGCGCACTAATCGCCTCGCGGTATTGCTCACGGTTCATGTACATATTAACCAACTGCGCCAATACATCCGAACGGGTCGGATTGCACCGCACCATATCTTCGAGTACAGGCACGGCCTGCACATCATTCCGGTTACGCAAATAAAAAGACGCAAGGGCTTCCTTATAATATATATTATCCGGTTCCAAAGCCACCGCACGGGACAGATGCGACGCGCACCGGGCAGAGTCATCCATCCCCAGATAATACAATCCGAGATTGTATAACGCTTCGGCCGCATCGGGATTGATGTCCAAACAATGTTTATACAACTCGAAAGAATCATCGTAACGCCCGGCCAACTTGCTCTTCACGGCCTCGGCATAATAATAATCAAACCTGCGTTGTGCCTCGGCCGATATACCTTGCGTCTTCCCTCCCGTCGCACAAGACGTGAAACAGACTGACAACATGGCCCAAACTCCGCATATCAAAACTGTAACCTTCTTCACTGACTTTATTTTTCTCCCGAATGGCCGAAACCACCCGCACCTCTTTCCGTATCATCCAAACTCTCCACAGGCTTCCATCCGGCCTGCTCATAACTTGCCACAACCATTTGCGCAATCCGCTCTCCGTCCCGTATCTCGAACGGCTCGGATGACAAATTAACCAGAATGATACAAATCTCCCCCCGGTAGTCCGCATCAATCGTCCCCGGCGAGTTCAACACGGTTATTCCTTTTTTCAAGGCCAGTCCGCTCCTAGGGCGGATTTGTGCCTCCGTCCCGTGCGGCAAAGCGATATAGAGTCCCGTCGGCACCAGGCAACGCTCCAGAGGTTTCAACACGATGGGGCTGTCCAGATTGGCACGAAGATCCATTCCTGCCGAGTCCGAAGTGGCATATTGAGGTAGCGGATGATGCGATTTATTAATAACACGTACTTCCATTATATATAGAAATGATTGTTTTTGAGGTACAAAAATAACCAATTCCCGGAACACAGCCATTGATTTTTTGAGAAAAAGAGAGAATGTCAACCTTTTTAATTACTTTTGTGAAGAATCTACAAGAATGAATATGAATTGGCAGCAACTGATATCCAACAAACGGTTGGGATTGGAAAAATACCACCAAGTCCGGAAAGACGACCGCACGGAATTCCAACGCGATTATGACCGTCTTATATTCTCCGCACCGTTCAGACGTTTGCAGAACAAAACGCAAGTGTTTCCGCTCCCGGGAAGTGTGTTCGTCCACAACCGGCTGACCCACAGCCTGGAGGTGTCCAGTGTAGGACGTTCATTGGGCAACGACATCTCACGGGCACTCTTACAGAAGCATCCGGAACTGCATGGAAGCCATCTGACCGAAGCCGGTGCCATCGTGTCGGCCGCCTGCCTGGCACATGACTTGGGAAATCCGCCCTTCGGACATTCGGGCGAAAGAGCCATAGGGACGTTCTTCAGCGAAGGCAAAGGCAACTGGCTGAGAACCTACTGCGACCCCACGAACGGGGACCGGCTCAACGAACGGGAATGGAACGACCTGATTCATTTCGAAGGAAACGCCAACGCATTCAGGTTGCTGACCCACCACTTCAAAGGCCGGCGCGACGGAGGGTTTGTCATGACTTACACCACCTTGGCTTCCATCGTCAAATACCCCTTTTCGTCCAACCTGGCCGGCGGACATGCCAAATTCGGGTTCTTTCAAAGCGAAATCCCCGTCTACCAACGGATAGCCGAAGAACTGGGCATCCCTCGCCAGACCAGCGCAGAAGGCAGCCTGCGATATGTGCGCCATCCCTTCGTATATTTGGTAGAAGCGGCCGATGACATTTGTTATGAGATTATGGACATCGAGGATGCGCATAAACTGAAAATCCTCAGTACGGACGAGACCCAAAGCTTATTGTTGGGCTTCTTTGAGGAAGAACGCCAGAAAAGTATCCGGAAAAACCTGCAATACGTCAGTGACATCAACGAACAAATCGTCTACCTGCGTTCCTGTGTCATCGGTTGCTTGGAAAGTGAATGCGTGAAGGTGTTTTTGGACAATGAAGAAGAAATCCTGGCCGGCACCTTTGAAGGTTGCCTCATCGACCACATTTCCGAAACGCCGCGAAAGGCTTACAAAGCTTGCGAAAGCATGGCATACGCCAAGATTTACCGGAGCAAGGATGTCGTGGATATCGAACTGGCCGGTTTTCAGGTTATCACCACGCTGTTGGAACTCATGACAGAAGCGGTATGCCACCCTGAGAAAGCGTATTCGCAGTTACTCATCAACCGCGTGTCACAACAGTACGACATCGGAGCCGAACGGCTCTACGACCGCATCATGGCCGTATTGGATTACATCTCCGGCATGACGGACGTGTATGCCTTGGACTTATACCGTAAAATCAATGGCATGAGCCTGCCTTTCGTATAACCGAGAAGCCTCATGCCGCCTCCCCCGTTATCCGCGTCCGGAGAAGGTTTCAATGTGCCGCCTGCGCTTTTCCTCCCGAATCTCGTCCACAGCAATCAGGATGCCGGTCTCCTCCACGTCGCCAAACTCGTCGTTGATAGCCGTGCCGAACATCTTCATCGTGGGCGACAACCCCATGTAGGCGTTCACCAAAGGTGGGATATTATAACCCAACTTGCGCACTTCCGAATTCAGTATCTTATAGTCTTCCTTGAAATCCTCGTAAACGAACAATTTACCCAATTCCTCCGTATCGGCTTCCAACTGCAAGGGATGAATCGGCACTATCAGCCTGTCCTTATCCTCGAAATGCTTTTTCAGAAAATACAGAATCATATCACGCCCATAACGGTCATAAGACGGATACATGGTCATCTTACCGAAATAATAGCGCACGTCAGGCACTAAAACCGTCAATGCCCCCAAGCCGTCCCACAAGTTGTCCAAAGTGAACAAGCCTTTTGAACCCTGTCGCGTACTCTGGTATTCCAACGTCACGAACGAACGTCCGAGCTCTATCGTATAGGGCATATAATTCTTCATGAAGTTTTCCGAGAAGTGGAACATGTGGGAAGTAGCCAATATGGGCTGCCCATCCTCACGCAGCTTCACGTCTGCCCCAATCAAATAGCGGTATCCTCCCAAAATTGCTTCTACATCAGGGTCCCATACGATCAACTGCTTATAGGGTTCTTCCATCATGTCGAAGTCATCCAAATCGAGCGACATCCCCGTACCTCCACCGGCAGCCCGGAAAGCGATTTCACGCAAACGGCCGATTTCGCGAAGTACATTCGGTGAATCCTGCCACGTCACCACATATATCTCATTGTGGCTTTTGTTCGTATAACGCAACCTCTTATCCGCAGTCAGTTCTGCCTTCAGCAGCTCTTTACTCACCGGAGCTATGATTTCTTCCATATCATCAATCTGTTTTCTTCTCTTTATAACTTATACACTTTTTCCTTCACTTCCTGTGCCCACTGTTGGGGGCTTTTGGACTTGTCGAACGTGCTCCATGGTATCGGTTTCCCGATTACGACCCGATACTCGCCATGCCTGCTGCGGTACATTTCATCGGGTAAAAACAGCATGGCCAGGTTAAACTTGAGATGCAACCGTTTGCACCATTCCGCGATGGAATAAAAGCGGTCGGAATTCTGCCCTATGAAATGTATCGGCACCACATCCCGCCGGGCAGCCACACTTTTCACGATAAATGTCTTGCTCCATGCCAAGTCCCTTATGCTGCCGTCTTTCATACGCCGCGAACAAATGCCGGCCGGGAACATGATGACTTGGTCATCAGAACGAAAAGCATTCTCTACCATTTGAGGGAAATTACGCGCCTGCTTCCCCAACTTATTGATAGGTATACACAGGGGAGCCAATCCTTTCAGGTTCATCAGAAGGTCATTCACCAGATACTTAATCTTCCCGTCGTAATGACGCCCGAGCACCATTCCCAAAGTCACACCGTCTATGGCACCCAACGGATGGTTGGACACAAAAGTATATTTCCGGGACAAATCGGAAATGTTCTCCAAGCCGTCCACCTTTACTTTCACATCCAAATAAGCCAATGTGTGTTCACAAAAGTCAACACCTACATAACCTTGACGCAGATACTCATTAATAAAATCCTGATGAATGAGACGTTTGAGCCCGTTAATCAGAAAACCGGGAATATATCTGGCTTTCTTTCCGGCACGCGTCCGTATGATGTCATCAAGATCGATTAATGTCACAGCTTTATCCGGCATGATTCTTTCCTTTGTCTCCATTGCAACAGCAAACCTCCATCTTTAACTCAATCTTCCATATTCGTAAAGAAGTCTCACGATACCGTCACTTTAGAGTTGTTAATGATATAAGTCCCCTTCGGCAATCCACTAATCCAGTTTGTCCCTTTGTTAAGTCGGAACAACCCGTAAAATACGCCATTTCCCTTATACACCGGAAGCATCTGGGAATGTCGGCTCGTAACCAACAACGAACCTCCCTTCATCTTAATCTTAATTGGATAAGTCGAAGAGACTCTCTTCGTCTTGTAGACATGGGTATATTCGGAAAAAGACACGTCATGCCCTACCGAATCTGCCTTAGCCCGGATGGACACGCGGTCTACAGCCGAAGTGCTTACGGAACTAAAGGACATCAATAGCACCCACAAACTAACCTTTTTCCAACTATGCGCCCACATTACGTTTAAAATTAACTTCTATTTTGCAAAAATAGAATGAAACTATCAGTATCCAAGATAAAGGCTGAATATTTTAAGAAATATTAGACATATAAGGTTTGAAATCCCCGTTCCGCTCTCATTTCCGTTTCAATATCCCGTCCTTCAGAACCGGACAATAATCAACAAAAGCCGAATGGCACTCTACCTTTATCCCGTATCGTCACATCCGGCTTTCGTTGAGTTTATCCTCAGCAGTCAGGCTAATAATTGCCTTACCAAGGAGCTGATAGCCTTACCATCAGCTTTGCCTGCCAACTGTTTCGTGGCTGTGCCCATCACTTTGCCCATATCCTTGGCACTCGTAGCGCCTACGGCAGCAATAATGGCTTTGATTTCCTGTTCCAGTTCTTCTGCCGAGAGCTGCTTGGGCAGATAACGGCTGATGACTTCTACCTGAGCCAACTCTTCGTCGGCCAGATCCTGACGTCCTTGCCCTACGTATAAAGCCGCAGTGTCCTTGCCCTGCTTGGCCAGTTTAGCTAAAATTTTCATTGCCGCATCATCTGTCAACTCATCGTTTGCTCCCGGAGCGGTTTTGGCTTCCAAGAAAAACTTCTTGATGTTCCGCAACGCCTCCAACGCGACTTTATCCTTGGCCTTCATGGCCACTACGATATCCTTACTGATTTGTTCAAAAAGTGCCATATCTTATTTCTTCTTATTATATACTAAAACACTATCATCGACTTTTCCTCTCCATTAGTTCCTGCCGCCATGCCATCGGCCGCGTTCTCCATTCCGGCTGTCTTGCTTTTGATACTGGACAACACTTCCTTGCTACGCTTATAGGTAGGCGTATCTTCCACCATGGAAATCACATCGTCGTTATCCAAGTCGTCTTCTCCGAAAATATAAAGATGATGCGGGCGCTTGATTTCCCTTTGGTTCATGTCATGCGTGTAAAACTCACGTCGGCGTTCGGCTTTCTTTACGGCTATTTCTTCTTTCTGAGCCCGCGCTTCTTCATCTTCAATGCCATGCTTGGCCATCACATTATCCATGCCCGGCACGTTCTTCAGACCGAATCCGGTAGCCAACACCGTGATCTTTACCTTCTTCTCCAACGTAGCATCCGTGGCCAGTCCGAACTTCGTCTCCACATCGTCACCGAACTTACTCATGAATTCATGCACTTCGTTCATTTCTTCCATGGTCAACTGGTCGCTCTCTTCCTGATCGCAGAACGAAATGCTCAGCAACACCTTCTTGGAGTTGAATATGTCGTTGTTATTGAGCAACGGGGAATGAAGCGCACTTTCAATGGCCTGGCGCACACGCCCTTCACCCTCTCCGAATCCAGTACTCATGATGGCCACGCCACCGTCTTTCAGCACCGTGGTCACATCCTGGAAGTCGAGGTTCACAATGCCATGTACCGTAATAATTTCGGCTATGCTCTTGGCGGCAACGGACAACGTATCGTCTGCCTTGGCAAAAGCATTCAGCACAGTAAGCTCCGGATAAATCTCGCGCAAGCGTTCATTATTGATAACCAACAACGCATCGACATGCTTGGATATTTCCTCCACACCGTCCAATGCCTGGTCTATTTTCTTCAATCCCTCGAAACGGAACGGTATAGTCACGATACCGACCGTCAGGATACCCATTTCCTTGGCACATTGTGCTATCACGGGAGCTGCACCGGTTCCGGTACCGCCTCCCATTCCGGCCGTAATGAAGACCATACGGGTTCCGTCGTTCAGCATTTCTTTTATACCGTCCAAACTCTCCATGGCTGCCTGACGAGCACGTTCGGGACGGTTTCCGGCCCCCAATCCTTCTGTCCCCAATTGCAGACGCGTCGGGATAGGAGAGTCGCTCAAAGCCTGATTGTCGGTATTGCACAGCACAAAACTCACATCATGGATACCCTCCTTATACATGTGATTGACGGCGTTACCTCCGCCTCCCCCAACTCCGATCACTTTAATGATGCTCGGGCTGTTCGTTTTGAAGTTAAACCGTATGTCTGTTTCTTCTTGCATAATCTATTTTGTTTTTCTATGTTATTCTTCAGTTACCGTTTTAGTCAAATCCACAAGTTTCTCTTTAAACTTCTTCCAAATCCCCCCTTTACTTTTCGGTTCCTCTCTTTCGTAGACTTCCTTATGCGTTTCCTCTACCGGAACAAAACCGGGAGCCGTTTGCGGCATTTCCTGTTCTTCTGCAACCTCCTCGGGCACTTCCTCCTTCATTACGACCTTGGGTTCCACGCAATTCTGGTTTCCTTCGTTCATCAACGCTAACAAAGTATTCAAAGAACCGTCCTTCACAACCTGCTCGGCATGAACAGCTTGTAAGGCAAAAGGTACAATACGCGCAAAACGCGTTTTATCCGGATGAAGACGGGCTGCTGCCGCTTTATCAAGGTTCTTCACATTGGATGCCGCACCCGAAATGACAATTCCGGCCAACAACTTATCCTGATAGCCGCTGTTACGAATCTGTGCTGCCACATTGCTCAAGATTTCTTCCTCACGAGCCTCTACAATGTCCACCAACAAACGCTCCTCAATCGTACGACCGTTGTTCACCAGAAGATTCTTGGCCAGTTCTTCACTGCTCAGATCGGAATAAGCCGACCCGTATTTCATCTTCAGTCCCTCCGCTTCGTCCTCATCAATTTGCAGGCTGCAAAGATCCTGAGTGATATTATTTCCTCCTAACGGTATCACTGCCAGATGGCGCAACAAGTTGCCTTTATATACTGCGACAGTAGTCGTTCCGTAACCGAAATCCACAAGAGCACAGCCCGAACGCTTCTCCGTATCCGTCAGCACGCAGCCGGCTAAAGCCATCGGTGCCACAAACATGCCGGCCACGTCAAGCCCGACCGCCTCCACACATTTCAGAATATATTCTTTAATTTCCGTTTTGGCAATGATATTCAGATAGTTTCCGTCTATCTGGCTGCTCAGGACCCCGACCGGATCCACCGTAGTATCCAAACCGACATGGTATTCCTGCGGAACCACTTCCAGTATTTCATAGCCGGCATATACCGTATTCCTGTTGGTCTTGAGCAAAGAATCCACCAACTCTTGCGATACCACGGTTTTTGTGGCAAACTGACGTGACACCGTGTTCTTCTTCGTCCGCAACGACTGGCCTCCTATTCCGACAAAGACCTTACGCACGCGCATTTCCAACGCATTCTCCATCTTGTCGACAATGTGTTTCAAACACATCACGGTCTTGTCTATATTATATACCACACCCTTGCGGATACAGTTCCGTGCATCTACCTGTTCGATATCCAACACCTGCACACTGCCGTCTATATTCTTGCACCCGGCCACACCCCGTATCTTCGAGGAACCGAATTCTATCGCTACAATGATTTCTTTCTCTACAGCCATATCATATCATTTCTTATTTTTCTTGCAAATAATTTGATTGTTATACTTCAGGCTGATCTGGGAGTACTTATTCCATCCCACCTTGTTCAGTCCTTCCGTATAAAATTCTTTCATCCTGCCCAGTTTGTCTTCCACATTCGTGGGACGCCCCAAAAGGATCGTATGTTCCCCTACTCGGGGCACTAATTCCACCTCACCATTCTTTAGCACATGAATCTGTTGGATTTGGTGGTTCCAGAACGGGTTATCTTGTATCAGCCTTCCCAGACGAGTCAGATTCTGCCGGGCATACTGCGGTGTGATATCCCCGGTCGCCACGACCAAATCAGCGTAGTAGGAGGATTTCGGCATCTGCCGGCCCGCACGGTCCAGATAGTAATCCTGTCCGTCGGAAGACATGACATGCAATATAGGAAGACGTTGCTTGATGCGCACACATACCTTCCCGCCGGGCGTCTTATAGCTTGTTACGTCCTCGATATAAGGATTCTTCCGCAAAGCCTCTTCTATCCGGCTCAACATCACCTCGTCCATTTTTTGTCCCGTCGGGTTGCATTTGCGGCTTTCCAACAGCCTCAACACTTCTCCCGACTGGATGAAACCGGTCCGCAGACTGTCTTCGACCACAACCTCCACGCCATTGCACACAAGCCCTTCCTTGGGTTTGTTCAGCACCGTGACTGCTGCGATAAAATAGCAAAACAGTCCCACCAAAAACAATATAATGGCCAACTTCTTAATCATCTCTCTTCCAATACCTCCGTAATCTGCGGAGCATAGGATTCCAAATCTCCGGCTCCCAACAATATAAACACATCCGCATCCGACTGCCGCACTATTTCCGGCACGTCTTCCTTCCGGCACAGGCATTTCTTCACCGTAGGAGCCAAACGGTCGTATATCAGCCGGCTCGTCACGCCCGGGATAGGCGCTTCACGGGCAGGATAAATATCCGTAAGAATCACCTCGTCCAACAGCGAGAGGCTCCCGGCAAACTCCTTATAAAAATCACGTGTACGCGTATAAAGATGAGGTTGGAATATCGCTGCAATCTTCTTTCCCCGGTACAGTTCGCGGACAGATATCACGCTTTGACGTATCTCGGCCGGATGATGGGCATAGTCCGTCAGGAAAACGGCCTTATCGCTCTTCAAGCGGAAATCGAAACGCCGGTCCACTCCTCTGAACGAAGCCATGCCTTGCTTTATCTCTTCCGGTGTCACGCCGCTGATTTGCGCCAAGGCCATGGCCGCTATCCCGTTCTCGATATTGATGCTTACGGGAACGCCCAACTGCACATCCTTGATATGCCCTAACGGAGAGATAAAATCAAAATATATTTCACCGTCACCGATACGGATGTTCTCCGCATGGAAATCCCCGTGCCCGCGACTATAAGAATAGGTCATCACCCCCTCTTGTACATCCGGCTGCATCTCCAGTCCCTCGTGCAGGACCAAAAAACCTCCCGGACGAATCAAGGAAGTATATTTTCTGAAGCTTTCCAAATAGGCCTCTTTCGTCCCGTAGATATCCAAGTGGTCGGGATCGGTGGCTGTAATCACAGACGCGTATGGCGTCAGCCAATGAAAAGAACGGTCGAACTCGTCGGCTTCAATGACCACGTAGTCGCTCTTCGGAGAAAGAATGTAATTCGTACCGTAATTCTTGGTGATGCCACCCAAAAAGGCATTGCAGTCCACGTGGCTCTGGTGCAGGATATGGGCCGCCATGGACGATGTGGTGGTTTTCCCGTGCGTCCCGGCCACACAAAGTCCTTTATGGGCACGCGTCAACGCGCCCAACACCTGCGCACGTTTCTCTATCTCGAATCCGTTCGCCTTGAAATAGGCCAACTCGGCATGCTCGCAGGGGATGGCCGGTGTATAAACCACCAGGCAAGCGTCCTTGTCCCGACAAGCGGAAGGAATCTGTTCCACATCCTCTTCATAGTGAATCCGGGCACCCTCTTCCTGCAACTTCCGCGTGAGTTCGGAAGGCGTGCGGTCGTAACCTCCCACACAAAGCCCTTTCTGCAGGAAATAACGGGCTATGGCACTCATGCCGATTCCCCCTATTCCTACGAAATACACAGCTTTTATCGCGTTCATTTCCATCTTCTACTTCTTCCTTTAAATAAACCGCTCCCGCTCGGCAGAGGCAAGCAAGCTTGCCTCCGCGCTCGCTTAATCGCGGTTTTCCCTATATGCCACGGCGAGTTTACAAACCTCTTCCGCAATGCGGTCGGCAGAGTCCGTAAAGGCCATGGCTTTGATATTCCGGCCCAATGCAGACAATTTGTCCGCATCCCGGATGACATTCAGGGCCAATCCGATTAATTTGTCCACGGCCTCGTCATCTTTGACGTAAAGCGCGGCTTGTTTGTCGACCAAAGCCAACGCGTTTTTAGTCTGGTGGTCCTCGGCCACGTTCGGCGAAGGCACCAATATGGCCGGCTTGCCCAACAGGCACAATTCCGAGATGCTACTGGCCCCGGCCCTTGAAATGACCAAATCGGCAGCCGCGTATGCGTCCTCCATCTTGGCGATGAAATCCGTCACGAACAGATTGTCGGGCTGCCCTTTCAGTTTCAACTGTTCCTGTATATGGGCAAAATAATAACCTCCCGTCTGCCAGATAAACTGCACACCGGAAGCCGAAATAGCCGTAAGATTAGCGAGCACGCTCTCGTTCAAAGTACGCGCCCCCAAGCTGCCGCCTATCAGGAGCACCGTTTTCAGCCCCGGCAACAAGCCGAAATCCGCCAAAGCCTCTTCACGGCTTTTGGTATTTTCCAACAAACCTTGACGGACAGGATTTCCCGTCAGGATGATTTTCTCTTTCGGGAAAAAACGCTCCATTCCGTCGTAAGCCACACAAATCTTATCGGCCCGCTTGGCCAACAACTTATTGGTCACTCCGGCATACGAATTCTGCTCCTGTATCAATGTGGGGATTCCCATTGCCCCGGCCACATTCAACGTGGGACCACTGGCATATCCTCCCACTCCCACGGCCGCCATCGGCCTGAAATCACTGATAATCTTCCTCGCCATTCTCCGGCTTTTCCAAATCTTGAAAAGCACGGCAATATTCTTCAGCAAATGCTTGCGGTCGAAACCGCAAATCGGCAATGCCTTGATAGGATAACCGGCAGCCGGAACACGCTGCATCTCCATCCGCCCCTCGGCTCCGACGAACAATATCTCGGCTTCCGGATGCTGCGATTTGATGGCATTCGCAATGGACACGGCAGGGAATATATGTCCGCCCGTTCCTCCTCCGCTCACGATAATCCTTAACTCTTCTCTCATGAAACTGAATTTTATCAGCAAAAATAATAATAAATCCGGTATTTCTATCCTTTTTTCTTCCTTATTTTATTCCGGATAAGAATTATTCCTTACAAAATCATTTGATTCAGCCCATTCTCTCATCCACTTGCGGCAAACGTTTTTTCAATCTGCGCCAAATGATTTTTCATTCTCAGTCGAACGATTTTTCAATCTCCTGAGACCGGTTTTCCAATCTACGGCAAGAAATCCAAAGAATATAACTTCTTGAAAACAAGCCTTCTATACACAAAATCACCCACAAGCCTTCCACAAAGGGCAAGCAGCGGATGGAGAATCATAAATCATGACATAAAGGAAAGTCCGTTCCCTTCCCGGGAACATTACCGTCCCTCATGCGAATCTTTCTTCAATCTTCAGTTTCTTCCGTTACCTGGGGCTTTTTCTTGGCCGAACGGCTTACGCTCAGGATGACTCCCATATACACGCAATTAATCAAAGTGGAGGTACCCCCTTTACTGATTAGCGGCAAGGGTTGCCCCGTCACCGGAAAGACCCCGACGGCCACTGCCATATTAATCATGGCTTGCGTGACGAGCATCAACGATAGCCCCATCACAAGGAAAGCCGGGAAGTTCCGCTCGCACCGGCTGGCTATCCTGGCCGACCGGAAGAGCAACACGATATACAGGAACATGACGAAAGCTCCGCCGCCCAATCCGAGTTCCTCTATGACGATGGCATAAATAAAGTCGGAAAACGACTGTGGCAGGAAATCGCGTTCCACGGAATTTCCCGGCCCCCGGCCTATCACATTACATGTGGCAATGGCTATCTTGGCATGCGTCACCTGCGGATTCTTGGTCAGGTCGTAATCCGCCGCATCCTCCGGTATATTCCCATGCCCGCGTACACGACTGGCCCACGTAGGCAAACGGTGCAAGCCGGGCCATTCGCTCATGGATTCTGTCGTAGAGTCCGGTGCAAAACGCAAAAATGAGAACAAACCGGCTCCGGCAATAACGATAATGCCCAATAAGGTGCCCAACTGTTTCCAAGGTATCCCGCCTATGAACATCATCACCAGAATGACCAGGAAAGTCATGGCGGCCGTAGAGAAGTTTTCGGGGACAATCAGCGCACAGATTACCATCGAAACGCCCATAATCCACTTGAACGCACGACGTTGCGCACCGGCCTCGTCACGCATGCTCGAAAGAATCATGGCTGTCGTGGCTATCAATACGCCTTTGGCTATCTCGGAAGGCTGAAAACCGATACCGCCCACCTCAAGCCATCGGCTCGCGTTGTTCACCTTAGTGGTGAACATGGCTATCCCAAGCAAGAATACGGACAACGGTATGCCGGCCAAAGGTATCAACTTAAAATAACGGCACGGTATCTTATGCACCAAAATCGTGGCCAACACGCCTACGACGAAATATGAGGCATGCTGCAGAATCGGCTTCCAATAATACCCTGTCTTGTAACTCATATTACTGGAGGCACTATACACTTCTATGATGGATATCATGCCGAGGAAGAACAAAATCATCCAAATGACCTTGTCACCTTCGAACAGGCTCCACTTCTTTAAAACTTTTACAGGTGTGACCATCCTTTCGCTCCCTTACTTTACAACGCCCTTACCAATGATTTGAACTGTTCGCCACGGTCTTCCATGTTCTTGAACAAATCGAAGCTGGCACAACAAGGGCTCAACAATACGGTATCGCCGGGACGGGCCATTCTGTAACATGCCTCCACGCAGTCTTTCATGCTATGGGTGTCGGCAATGGGAATACCGAATGAATCGAAAAAGGCATGCAGTTTCCCGTTGTCTGCCCCAAGGAACACCAGTCCCACACATTTTTTCCGCACCAGTTCGGCTATGGCCTCATAATCATTCCCTTTGTCTTTTCCTCCCAAAATCAATACCGTGGGCGTTTTCATGCTCTCCAATGCGTACCAACAGGCATCCACGTTGGTGGCCTTGGAATCGTTGATATAATCCACGCCACGCACACGCACCACTTTCTCCAAGCGGTGTTCCACGCCTTCAAAATCACTCAGGCTCTGACGAATCACCTCGTTCTTCACCCCGGCAATGTCGGCCGTGATGCCTGCCGCCAAAGAGTTATACATATTGTGCTTCCCGGTCAAAGCCAATGACTCCTGTTCCATGTTGAACGGCGTGGGGTATTCTATCACATATTGCCCGTCGGCCAGATAACCTATCATCCCTTCTTTCTTCAAGATGGAGAACGGACACTTCTTGGCCTTGATTTGGTATTTCTCCAATTCTTTCCGGATAATCGGGTCGTCATTCCAATAAACGAAGGCATCCGTCTCTTCCTGGTTCTGCAAGATGCGCATTTTGGCATCCACATAATTCTGCATGCAATGGTCGTAACGGTCCAGATGGTCGGGCGTGATGTTGAGCAATACGGCAATGTTGGCCCGGAAACGGTACATGTTGTCCAACTGGAAACTGCTCAGTTCTATCACATAGTAGTCATAATCTTTCTCGGCCACCTGCAGAGCCAGGCTTTGGCCGATATTCCCGGCCAACCCGACATTGTAACCCGCTTTCTTGAAGATATGGTAAATCAAGGATGTCGTGGTAGTCTTGCCGTTGCTGCCCGTAATGCAAATCATCTTGGCATGCGTATAACGTCCAGCAAACTCGATTTCCGAAATGATAGGGATACCGGCCTCTTTCACTTTCAACACCATCGGGGCATCTTCCGGTATGCCCGGGCTTTTTATCACCTCGTCCGCATTCAGGACTAATCCTTCCGTATGGCCGCCGTCTTCCCACGCAATCCCGTAACGGTCCAACATGTCTACATAATGAGGTTTGATTTTTCCCATATCGGAAACAAAGACATCAAAGCCTTTTTTCTGAGCCAGCACTGCAGCACCCACGCCGCTTTCGGCCGCTCCCAATATTACCATTCTTTTCCCCATAGCTTCTTCCTTATCTAATTTTTAACGTTATAATCGTCATGGCCGCCAAGATGATCGTGATAATCCAAAAACGGACCGTAACTTTCGACTCTAACCAACATCCTTTAGGCCAGTTGCACAGCACTTTCACGTCTGGGGCCAACTGCCCCGGGCGCACCCGGAAAGTATCATGGATCGGGGCTCGCTTGAACACTCTTAACTTCAGTCCTTTCCGGTTCCCCCATCTCGCATAGTTCACTTGCAGAATCACGCTCAGGCTCTCCATCAGGAACACGAAACACATCAAGGGGATAAGCAATTCTTTATGTATGATGATGGCCGTCACGGCAATGATGCCTCCAATGGACAAACTGCCCGTATCCCCCATGAATATCTGGGCAGGATAGGCGTTATACCACAAGAAACCGACCAATGCCCCGACAAAAGCACAGATGAAGATGACCAGTTCCTCCGAACCGGGTATATACATGATATTCAGATAACTGGCAAAGGCTATATGACTGGACACGTAGGCCAATACGCCCAACGCCACACCGATAATAGCCGAATTGCCCGCCGCCATGCCGTCCATGCCGTCGTTCAGATTCGACCCGTTGGACACGGCTACCACGACCAAGGTCGTCATGACCACAAACAAGAACCACCCGGCAGCCGTCTTGTATTTTCCGCAAAAGCTCATCATCTCGGCATAATCCAAATTGTTGTCCTTCACGAACGGAATCGTGGTAATAGTCGATTTCACTTTCTCGCTTTTGTGCACAACGACTTCTGTATTGCCCAAGCGCTGTGTCGAAACATTCTCCCGGATCACTGCGTCGGGACTAAGCCACAATGTCAGGCCGACAAAAAGTCCCAAAAGGGTCTGTCCCGCCAACTTGTAAATGGGGCGCAAACCATCCTTGCTTACTTTCATCTTGATATAGTCGTCCGCAAACCCCAAAACGCCCAACCACACAGTCGTAATCAGCATCAGTATCATATAGATGTTACGCAAACGCCCGAAAAGCAAACAGGGGATGATGATGGACACAATGATAATGACACCGCCCATCGTGGGCACACCCTTCTTCTCCACACCATAGGGATCTATGGAAGCATCGCGTTGCGCCTCACTCACGTTGTGGCGTTTCATCCATTTGATGAAGTATTCCCCGAACCAGACGGAAATGACCAACGACAGAATCAAGGTCAGCAAAGCCCGGAAAGAGATGTAGGTCCACATGTGCGAACCGGGAATCCCGTACTCTCCTAAAAATCGAAACAAATAATACAACATGCGCGCAACGGTTAAATGCCAAATACTCCTTTTATTACCTCATGGTCGTCAAAATGATGCTTCACGCCTTTCACCTCCTGGTAATCTTCATGCCCCTTCCCGGCCACCAACACCACATCGCCGGGACGTGCCATCATGCAGGCCGTACGGATGGCCTCTTTACGGTCGACAATGGAGATTACCTTGCGCATTTGCTCCTTGTCCAGTCCGGCCAACATATCGTTGATAATTTCCTGCGGCTCTTCGAAACGCGGATTGTCACTGGTAATGATTACCCTGTCGCTGTTTTTCACCGCTTCCTGCGCCATAATCGGACGCTTACCCTTGTCACGGTTGCCTCCGGCACCGCAGACCGTAATGACTTCGCCGCGCCGTTTCAGTATTTCGTTCACGGTCGACAACACATTGACCAACGCATCCGGCGTATGGGCGTAATCGACAATGGCTGTCACTCCCTCCCGAGAACGAATCGTCTCGAAACGTCCGTTCACCGGGCGCAATGTACTAAGGGCTACCAAAACGTCCTCAGCCCCGCGCCCCATACAAACGGCTGCAGCGTACACAGCTAACAAGTTGGATACATTGAAACGGCCTATGAAAGGGACACTCACCTCTTTGCCATTGACATCCAAGCACATTCCTTCAAACGACTCTTCCAACACCTTTGCCTTGAAATCGGCAGCCGCACGCAAAGAATAAGTATTCACGACGGCCTTTGTGTTCTGCACCATGATCATTCCGTTACGGTCGTCAACATTCGTCACGGCAAAAGCCCCCTTGGGCAAACCGTCGAAAAATGCCTTCTTGGCATCGCGGTAGTTCTCGAATGTCTTATGGTAATCCAGATGGTCGCGCGTAAGGTTCGTAAAAATACCTCCTGCGAACTTCAGACCTGCGATACGGTGCTGGGCCACGGCATGCGAACTGACTTCCATGAAAGCATATTTACATCCTTCGTCTGCCATACGCCCCAACAAACGGTTCAACGTAATCGGGTCTGGCGTGGTATGCTCTGTCGGGACAGCCTCGTCATCTATATAGTTGCAAACCGTGGAACAAAGTCCGCACTTATAACCGAACACCCGGAACATATTATATAATAAGGTGGCAATCGTAGTTTTCCCGTTCGTACCGGTCACTCCGACAAGTTGCAATTTGGAGGTCGGGTCACCGTAAAACACCGTAGCCAACCGCCCCACCGCACTTTCGGAATCCTTCACTTGTACGTACGTCACCCCCTCAGCCTGCACCTCCGGCCATGCTTCGCACACTACGGCCACGGCTCCTTTCTCTATCGCCTTGCCGATATAAGCGTGACCGTCGGCCTGCGTCCCTTTGACGGCGACAAACAAATCGCCCGGCTGCACAAGCCGGGAATCCATATTGATTCCCGTAATGTTCCGTGCGGTATCGCCTTCGACCCGTACGACACTCACGCTTTTCAGCAAAATATCCAACTCCATCATCATGCTTCCCTCTTATCTTTTTAATTTAATCTGTATGTTTTGCCCTTTCTTATATTTGACGTACGGCGGGATGCTCTGCGAAACCACACGCCCCACGCCTTCCAATTTCACTTTCAATCCCCGGCTCTCCAACATATACACGGCGTCTTTCGCCCCCATGCCTTTCACGTCCGGTACGATTTCCATCGGCGTATTGTCACCGCGCAACGTCACGGCATTCCCGCTGTTCACCGCTTTCCCCCAAACGCTCTTTCCACCTTTGTCCGTGCTCCAGTCTTGTTTAAAAGGAATATCCAGTTCTTTCAGTACTGCCCGCGTGGCATTCAAGTCACCGTCCAACACATCCGGGACGAAGACGGAAGCCGAATCTGATGCTTCCGACACATCGCGATATACCCCTTTCGCCATGACGCTTTGGGCAATCTCGCTGAACACCGGACCGCAATGCCCCCCTCCCGAAGCAGGCAGGCCGGACTTTTGTATCGCGACGATGCAACTGTATTTCGGCCGGTCTGAAGGATAATAGCCGCAGAAACTGATAAGATATTTCATCCGGCCTCCATGATAGCCGCCCTTGCCTTGGGCCACTTGTGCCGTACCGGTTTTCCCCGACACCTTGAAATCCTTGCATCCGGCTTTCTTGCCCAGTCCCTTACTTACTACCATTTCCAGTATTTCCTGAATGTCGTCCAGGGTCTTCGGAGAGCATATCCGCTCTTTGATGACTTCCACCGGGAATTCGCGCACGATTTCGCCATTCTTCCGGACGGCTTTTACAAAACGCGGACGTACCATCTTTCCACCGTTGGCTATGGCATTATAGAAAGTCAATGTGGCTATCGGCGGTATCTGGGTCTCATACCCGATGCTCATCCACGGCAAGGCCGTCTTCGACCAATTGCTGCCGTCCTTCTTCGGGCGGCGCACCCGCGGCTCTCCGCTTCCCATCAAAGGTATATTCAGGGGAATGCCCACTCCTTCACGATACAGCCCGTCCACGAATTTTTCCGGATGGTCTTTATAGTTGTCGTCTATCAAGCGGCTGACCCCGATATTGGAAGAATACATCAGCACTTCAGGCACACTGATTCTTCCGTAACCGCCACGCCGCCAGTTGTGATCCTTCATCACCCGCCCGTGCATCTCCCACTGTCCGTTACCGGTGTCTACGAAATCATTCTTCGAAATCTTTCCGTCCTCCAGTGCCACCATGATGGACGCGGTCTTAAAAGTAGAACCGGGCTCCATTAAGTCAGACACGGCGTTGTTCTTTACCTCGCGATACTCGCCATCCGCACATTTCGTCATGTTCACAATGGCCTTCACATCTCCCGTGGCCACCTCCATCAGCACCACCACGCCCACGTCGCCATTGATGTTTTTCAACTGTTTCAACAACGCCTTTTCCGCCGCATCCTGCATGGACACATCGATGGTCGTTTCAATATCATTACCATCCACCGGAGGGGCATCCACCAGACTCAACCACTTGTTACGCACCTTGGCACGATGGGACACGCCTTCCTTGCCCCTCAAAATGGAGTCGTAGGAAAGCTCCAGGCCGTAACGCGCCGAATCCTTACTGGCATACAAAGCCCCCAACGTACGCGTGGCCAATGAGCCGTAAGGCTTCTTTCGTTGATTGAATTCCTCTGCATAGAACCCGCCCTTGAAAGGAGACTCACGGAACAACGGCAGTTTCTTGCACTCCTTATACTGGATATAAGAGATTCGCCGACCGTATATCTGCCAGTTCCTCCGTCTCAACTTTTTTCCCTTTTTCAGCCGTTTCTTGAAATATCCGGCGGTTTTATCGGGAAAGATTTTACTCAACCCCCGGGAAATGGAATCCAAGTCGGCCATCAACACGCTGTCCCTCCAAGCCTGCAGTTCCTTGGCCGTCTCCGGATTCTTGTCCGACGCGACATAATCCATATAGATCTTATATTCCGGCAAGGAGCTGGCCATAATCTGCCCGTCTGCCGAAAGGATGTTTCCACGCTTGGCAGGAATGGGCACATTCTCTTTTACCAGTTTACGGCTCACCTGCGTCCAATACTCGCTCTCCACGAACATCAGGTAGGCCGCATTGCCCAATATATACAAACCGCCCAAGCTCATCAGTACGATGACCACGAAGAAACGGGGCATTATCTTTTTATTGTCGAAGTTCATTCTTCTTCCTCGTTTTGGGATTTAATCAAAAAAGGAGGTTCTTTCGGACTTTGCAGCACGCTGTCCGGAGTCTGTCTCAAACTTTTTTCTATCTGGCTTTGCCGTGTCTTTACGGTCAACTCGCTAGAACGGGTCAGCGCACGGTATCTCACCTCCGTCAATTCCGTCTTCAACTTTTCAATCTCAATCATCTCCTGCTCTGCGGAATAACGGTTCGTGATATAAATGATGGCAAAAAACGTACAGAGTAAAATCAATCCCATCTGACGACGCAACCACCCGGCCGTAAGGATATCCCCACCCAATATCTCGCGTAAAGACACGTTAGGACGTTGGTCCACGCCCTCACTCTCCGTGAAAGCCTTGATAGGAGACAGTTCACCCGGCCCGGCCTTTTCCTCGTCGCCCGGCACCACGCCATCCCCCTCGGACAGCCCCCCGCCCGGCTCGGCCTCCTCTGCTCCGGGACTTCCGGCAGCTTCCTCCGTGGGCACACCGACGAGTTCCACGTCCGTTTTTTCTTCCAAATCCAGCTCTTCCTTCATCCTTTATTTCTTTTCCGCGATTCTCAACTTGGCACTGCGGCTACGGGGATTCGCACGCTGCTCCTCTTCTCCCGGCACTATCACTTTATTATGGACAGCCCTGAGCGGACAATCCACATTGCCATAGAAATCCTGTATCCGCTTGCCCTCCACATTTCCGGTTTTGACTAAATTCTTCACCATCCGGTCCTCCAAAGAATGATAGGTCAACACCACCAAGCGGCCTCCCGGGCGGAGCAATTCGACCGCAGCCGTCAACATCTCCTTCAAGGCGTCCATCTCCTGGTTCACTTCTATACGCAAAGCCTGGAACACCTTAGCCAATTCTTTCTTCTCTCGGTCACGCTCAAACAAAGGCTTTACGACCTCCATGAACTCTTCCGTCGTCTCAATCCTCCTGTGCATACGGGCTTTCACCACCCATGAGGCTAATTTACGGGCATTCTTCAATTCGCCGTACAGGTAGAAAATGTCGGCCAACCGCCCTTCCGCGTAATCATTCAACACATCCGCCGCTGTCAACTGCGCCCGCTGGTTCATCCGCATGTCCAACCTCCCGTCGAAACGAAACGAGAAGCCCCGTTCCGCATCATCGAAATGGTGGCTCGACACGCCCAAATCAGCCAGCAGGCCGTCCAACTCTCCCACGCCGTAATAGCGCATCCAGTTCTTCAGGTACCGGAAATTGCTCCGGACAAACGTAAAACGTCCGTCAGCAACGATATTCGCCTCGGCATCTTCGTCTTGGTCAAAACTATACAAATGCCCGGCCGTATCCAGTCGGGACACAATCGCCCGGCTGTGCCCTCCTCCTCCGAAAGTGACATCGGCATATACCCCGGCAGGATTGACCACCAGACCGTCTACACATTCTTTCAACAAGACAGGGACGTGATAAACTGCTTCTTCCATCAATATTTTACATTACGCGAGGTCAAAGGTACGAATTTTCATAGACACATACACCTTATTATAATAAAATATTTATCGACATGCTGTTAATAACTCCATGAAGAAAGAACGCGAGACATCTGCAAGAAAAAGAGCGATTTATTTCCCGGCAGAAATAGTTTTTACTATCTTTGCCCACAGTTAGACTGAAACCTTATGAAAAAACTCTTGTTATTGGTATTCCTAATAGGAACAACCGCATTTCACACCCAAGGGAAAATCCGCGAAAAACGTTCGATTGTGCGACTGGAAACCGCAATGGGCAACATTCGTATCGCGCTGAACGACGAAACACCGGTCCACCGGGATAATTTCCTCAAATTAGTTTCAGAAGGATTCTACGACGGAACGCTCTTCCACCGTGTCGTGAAAGACTTCGTCATCCAGGCAGGCGACCCGAATTCCAAACAGGCTCCGGGCGGAAAGATATTGGGAGAAGGAGGGCCGGGATATATGTTGGCTCCCGAAATAGACCTGCCTTTCCAATACCATAAAAGAGGAGCGGTGGCCATGGCGCGCGAAAATGACGCAAACAACCCGGACCGCCTAAGCAACGGGTCGCAATTTTACATCGTATGGGGAAAGAAATACCGCCCCCGGGAACTGGCCTTTGCCTGGACCGCGCTGAAAGGCGGTGTGTACGGTGATTTTGAAATCAACAGGGAAATGGAGCAAGAATACCTCACCACCGGAGGCACACCCGAATTAGACGGAGGATACACCGTATTCGGCGAAGTCATAGAAGGGCTCAATGTGGTAGAAAACATCCAATCCACCGCGACAGACTCCCACGACCGCCCGCAAACCGACATCGTAATCCTGCATGCCGTGGTAGAACAAAAATCAAAGAAGGCCGGAACAACAGGTAAAAGACAGCATTTGCCAGGATTATATTAAAAACATCCGATTTCATCGGTGTTTTCTTTTCTATTCGTCTGCCTGCGCACGAAAGGAAATAATGGTAAAATAACTCTTTATACCGTTTTTTGCGATTTAACCAACCTTTTTCATTACCTTTGCCTTGGTTTTAATCTAAGACTTGTATATTCATGAAGAAAATCTTATGCGGACTTTCTCTTTTTGCCGCTTTTTCGTTAAGCTCTTGCATACAAAACGAACCCGCCAACTCTGAGTGTGATATAGAAGAGGCTTATGTTCTCGCATCTGACGAGGAGGCTTTGTTCTTCACCCCGAATGACGCAGTGAAGGACGTGGCGTCGTCCGACACGTCCATCGTGTTTTATCTGCGCGAAGACTTCACAGACTCCACGCAGTTGCAAGCGTTGAAAATAAACTTCAAGCTCACTCCGGGTGCCTCCATCACACCCGAAAACGGTAGTGTGCAAGACTTCACGCACGGCGGCATACGCTACCGGGTCATGTCCGAAGACCGGCAATGGCACCGGGATTATCATGTAAAGTTTGCACTCATACAGCCCATAGAGACCGACCTTTCTTTTGAAAACATTAAGATGGAAGCCAATGGACGTTATTACGAGTGGTTCGAAAAATCGGCACACGGCAACGACGTCCCCCAATGGGCTACCGGCAACCCGGGTTACGCCATCAGCCGTTCGTCAGCCAAACCCGACGAGTTCCCTACGATACCGTGGACAAAGGATGCCATAAACGGACAATCCGTCAAGCTCGAAACGTGTGACACCGGTCCTTTCGGTGTCATGGTCAATATGCGCATCGCAGCAGGCAACTTGTTTATCGGGACGTTTGATGTGGCCAACGCCTTGAAAGATGCCATGGCCGCCACGCGCTTCGGCCTGCCGTTCAACAAAAAACCATTGCGCTTTGAAGGATATTACAAATTCAAGCCAGGCGAAAAATTCCAGAACAGAAAAGGCACCATCATTGAAGACCGCATTGACGAACCGGACTTATATGCCGTATTATACAAGAACACGGACGGGCACGGGCAACCTGTCACCCTGAAAGGCGATGACGTATTGACCCACCCTAACATCGTGGCTTTGGCACGCATCCAAAATCCGGTGCATGATTTCAACACATGGACCCGCTTTGACATCCCCTTTGAATATAGCGGCAACGTAAACGAGAAACTACTAAAGGCTTACGGCTACAACCTGGCTGTCGTCTTCACTTCCAGCATCGAAGGAGCCAGTTTCTGCGGCGCCGTTGGAAGCACGCTGCTGGTAGATGAAGTGAAAGTGGTTTGTGAAGAATAACCCATAATAAAGAAGAGAACATGAAACATCTGAAATATATCCTAATCTTTGCCCTGTCATCAGCCATGGGCACGTTACAGGCACAAGACCTCAAAGAACTGATGAAGGAAAACCGCGAGAACCGGGAAGCCAACTATGCGAAATGGGGACCGACATCCGACCACGACGGTATGGGCTATGTCGTCAGGGCCGGATTCGTGCTAGGCGGAACGACTCCTCTTCCTCTTCCCAAGGAAATCCGTAAAATCAACGAATTCGCTCCGAAGGGCGGTTTCAGTTTAGGAATAGACGGATATAAGTACTTCAATACGAGATGGGGACTTTCCGCCGGACTTCGTTTTTTCATGCAAGGCATGCGCACGGGGGCTGAAGTGAAAAACTACAACATGGCCATCGTGATGGGCGAAGACGTGGTAGAAGGACGTTTCACGGGGACGGACATTACCGAGACCCGCATGACGGGCTTTACGATTCCCGTAACGGCCACCTACCGTGTAGGAGCCAGATGGACATTCAATCTCGGCCCTTACGTCAGCTATTGGATTTATCGTGACTTCGATGGCGAAGTCTTCGACGGCTATTTGCGCGAAGGCTCACCCGTGGGACAAAAGATAACCATCGGTACCGACAATCCGGCTTCTTACGACTTCAGCGACAACATGCGCCATTTTTCTTGGGGGATGGAATTCTGTGCCGACTTCCGTATAAAGAAGCATCTCAACGTCTTTGGACTGTTGGACTGGGGTATGAACGATGTGTTCAAAAGCGACTTTGAAACCGTCACGTTCTCACTCTTCCCACTCTATGCCACTTTCGGAATGGCTTATTATTATTGATCACTTAAAAAAATATGAATATGAAGAAGTTATTTACCTTATTATTATTTTGTGCAAGCCTCACGCAAGGGTACGCCATGAACGCTGCTTCAACAGGAAGCAAGGCATCTAAAGAGTACACAGACAAACTCGTTGTCACCATTAACGGTGAATCCAGTCCTGAACAAACTACTAAAATCGCGGTAGACACCCCCAAAGACGGCATCATGAACATTACACTTCCCAACTTCTGTCTTAGCGCAGGGGAAGACAAGATGTATGTAGGGACAATCAAGGTGAATGAAATCCCGTTGACAGCGTCTGGACTGTATAGCACATTCACCACGAACCAGACCATACAAATCGAGGCCGGAGACATACCTATTGAAGGCATGTGGCTCGGTCCTATGTTAGGCGATGTGCCCCTACAAATGGTAGGTAAAATTTCCGATGACAAATTCTACACTACAATCGACATTGAAATGGTCTTGCTCGGACAAACTATCCACGTCGTATTCGGCACGGACGATTTTGGTTCTTCCATTCATTCTGCCCTGTCTGAAAAGCAAATGCAAACGACAAACGTCTACACCCTGCAAGGCATCCTCGTGAAGGGCAATGTGGAAAAAGCCCATGCCCTCGACGGATTGCAGAAAGGCATTTATATTGTAGACGGCAAGAAAGTTATCAAAAAATAAAGTAACGGGCTGCGATTCCCCTAAAAAAAGACGACAAATGCCGATGGAGTCTCCTCCATCGGCATTTGTCGTATAAACAGCTGAATACAAGCCACTTCCCAAACCTCAACGACCTTCTTCGAAAAACTGCGGAGAACGAAAAATCAATCTGCTTAGAATGATTTTCCATTCTCCTGAGATCAATTTTTCAATCTCCTGAGATTGATTCGCCCCCTTCTGCCAATGGCATCCGGTTTTTCGTTATCTTGACACAACGCCCCACCTGCCCCCTTTCTCTTCTTACCCTGCCCCATCCCGTCGGGCAAAAACGGTAAACTCGTGATTCTACTGAAATTACTACCGTAAAAGCCGAAAATCCTACCGAAACAGGAAATGCCCTTTTGGCCTTTCTGCCTACTTTTGTATTGGCCAAACAAACTAAAAGCGGCTATTTACAAACTATAAAAAGATAGATAAGAATGAAGAGATTGTTTACTTTGTTATTGTTAGGAGGTTCTTTAACTGGTTGGGCACAACAAGTCAACGGAACATTCGATGAGCCATGGGAGAAATGTTTCCCTTATAACAGTTGTGACGGAAAAGAACAGGGGACAGAACCCGTAGGGTGGCAATGTTCAAATACAAGAGGCGTGAAACTTATGAGCACGATGGGATACGCTTCCTTCACGTTTCAAGTTACAGGAAGAGAAGGACAAGGATATGCCGTCCAACTAAAAAACGGAGAAACGGGGGCATTTTCGATCAAGTCTAATGTCCCTGCATATATATGTTTAGGAACCCCATGGGCGACCTCCGTTGGGACAAGCAAATCAGACGGAGGCGCATTCGGTGGAATAGATTTCACATACCGCCCGGATGCCATTGAATTTTACTACCAACGTACAGCTACAACATCCTCCACACAGCCGGCCACAGTGGTAGCCTACTTGTGGAATGGCACATACATCCAAAAAGACGTTCCGCAATCCCTCGTAATAAGCGGAACCCCTGCGACTTCAGACATGACTAACCGCGACAGGAACATCTTAGGAAAGACATTAGACGGTTGCCAAGGCGGTGCCATGACCCAAGAAGGGACACTCGTTGCATCGTTAGAACATAGCATAACTACCAACACGGCAAGTGGAGAATGGGATTATGCCTGTATTCCTTTTACCTACACATCAAACACAAAACCGGAAAAAATAAACATCATATTCGCAGCAAATGACTATTTCGGTGCACGCACAGCCATTGTCAAAGACGACCAACTCATAGTAGACGACGTTCGGTTGGTTTATTACAACACCTTAAAGTCACTCTCCTACGAAGGCGCAAGCATAGATTTTAAAGAGAATGCTTTATCATACGACCTGTCACAATTCAGATATGAGGCTACAAAGCTTTCATTCGAGAAGAAAGCCGTAGGAGGAACTGCCCAGGCTACATACGATGAAGCTTCCGGCATCGTCACACTCAAAGTGACAGGTGAAGACGGCAATAGTACCATTTATTCTCTCCAATTCAAAAAAGTAACAGGAGAAATTTCTTCCATCTCTTACAACGGCACACCAATCGAAGGATTTACCCAAGGAACAAACCACTATTATGCCGTGACGGGAGAATATACCGAAGGCTGCCTCACAGCCACGCCGCAGGACGAAGGTGCAAACGTACAATGTGACTACGACGCAACAACACGCATAGCCACCATCTCCATCCCCGAGAGCGGAATGGACATCAAATACTATGTGAAATTTGCAGAGAAAGCCACTGGCTATAATAGCAAGTTAGTCATTGGTATGGCAGGAGGTTTCTTAAGCGCCCCAACTCAGGAAGTAGGAATAACAAGCGAAAAAGAAAGTAAAGTAGACCTGCAACTGACCAACTTCTCACTCGAGGGTTTGGGACACATCGGAGATATTTACGTTTATGACGTGGCCATCTCACCGGACGGCAGCATTTCCAAGACAGACAATATCACCATATTCGGCGAAATGGGAGCTATGTTAGGCATACTTCCATTGGAACTTACCGGAAAACTCTCTAATGGCGAACTGTCTGCCACCCTCAACATAACTTGGGAAGGTATGGACATCACCGTAAACGTCTACCCCCTCTCCACAACCTCCGTAGACTTAAAGGCAATGGGATTATCCGATGTTGCCACATCCATAAGCCAGATAAAACAAGATTTGACCAACCCGAACTGCATCATCTATACAGCCGACGGAACCGTTGCCACGGGGCTTGAGAATGTCGTGACCGGAACGGCTTGCGAAACCTTGAACCTTGGCAAGGACGGAAACATCTCTATATCGAATGGTTTCAATGCCACTAACGTCAACATTAACCGTACATTTGCAAGCGGTTGGCACACCATCTGCGTTCCATTTGAAACCACGCCCGAAGCTCTCGGTGCTGCACAAGCACAAGCTTTCACGGAATTCGACGGCAAGATATTGACATTTGGAAAGGTAACCGCCATGAGCGCAAACACGCCATATTTGGTTCTTTTCGAGAATGAAAAGGCTCTCATCAAACTTCAAAACATCGCCATAAGCGCAACCGTCCCCACTTCCGTAACCCACGGCAACGTGACCTTCGTCGGCAACTATGAAGCAGGCAAGAACATGGAAGGCCTTTACGGCGTAGCCGAGAAAGCAGGCGAACAGTACATCATGCGCGGCGGAAAGGGCAGCACACTGGGCAGCACAGGAGCCTATTTCACCGTAAGCGGATCTGAAGTGAATACCCTGCGCATCCGCCTTGAGGGAACCGGAACCGGCATCTCCGACGTGGAAGCCGGGAAAGGCGGCCAAACCTTCGACATCTATAGCCTGAACGGCATCAAGGTGCGCAGCCAAGCCACCACTACCGACGGCCTGCCCAAAGGCATCTACCTCATCAACGGAAAAAAACATATCGTAAAATAAAAACAGGAGACACCGAAATGAAAAAGAACATTTATACCACGCCCGTTGTGGGAATAGTGAAATTGGACACAACAGGAATTATCGCGACATCCACACTGGGCACCGGGGACAGGAACGACATCGAAATAAAGGATGAAATCTTCGAAGGCGAATTCCGTTCCAACCGGAATCACTGGGAAGGACTCTGGTAAGGCTAAACCTGAACTTTATCCATAACGCAAGTGTGGGGCGCAGCACGGAACGCAGTTCCGGCCCGCCCCACATTTCTGTTTCCCGGCACTTTGCCAAACAGGAAACAAGCACAATGCTAAGCCTTGGCGTTGAGGGCAGACCTTTTCTTCAGGTAATCGTCCAACTTCATGCCTTCCATACGCTCAAAGCAAATACGGGCGGTCTTGGACGAGCCGAAACCGACAACGACACAATCGGCCACCGAGACGATTGAGCCGTCGGCCACTCCGCGCTTCAATGCACTGATACGGTAAGAATTGATGTAGTCGTGGCAATTATTGTAACCTTGGCTCCGGAGGCATTGCAATAACAAATGGCGGTTGATTCCCGTGGCCTCGCACAGGCGGTCGCGCCCGAACGTGTTGTCTTGCCACCCACGGTCATGTTGCATGAAGAACTCCACCCGCTCGAAACGATGCCGGTTGGTTTCGTTGAAGTCCTCCTTTTCGGCCTGCACGATAACCTCTTCCGTGGGTGCTTCATCCACCTCTACAATCTCTGGCTTAGGCAAATGGATGGCCATGGTCTCCAATGTCCGATAGAACAAATACATATTCAAAAGACAGAACAAATAGAAATAGACTAATAACAACATGGCATTGAATACTGCCGTAACTACTATATAGAACACCATATTCAGCCCCATGGCGGTCACGTAACCTTTCAAATAACGGGGTATCTCGGCATTCTTGACCAACAACCGGGGCAGGCGAAGTATATTGGTCACATAGTAGACAGACAACCCCAAACCTGCCAGACGGAACAACATGTCCGGCCCCCACCAACACTCTGCCAGTTCGGAGTAGGTATGGACAATCACCGGACGGTTTCCCAAAAGCAGACTGGCGACATATAATATAATAAGGAATATGGCCGGCGAGGCATAACGCCACATCCGTCCCCACTGCAAATATCCCGGCATGGGGATGCTCAAGGGATAAATGCCCTGAAGAAAAGAAGTCACCACCAACAACAAAAGCATGAAAGGATGGAGCAAGCCGACATTCGCGAACTTGAGCAAGGGCATGAACGGGAAGGACACACAAGTCAACACTCCGAATATGCCCATAATCCATGCCAAGGACAAGTATTGCACCTTATAACGGGAATACAAGAACAACACGGAGGCCATCATCAAGTGGATGGTAGCAATGACGACGAGGGTAATAAGAATATAGGTCTGCATATCAGGCAAAGATATAAAAAACAGCCCAGTTGCAAAAGCCTATGGATAAAAAATTGATTCTGATTGCTGTTGACGCCACTTTCCGTAAAGCCCCGTCTTTTGCGGCAGGCGACGGTTGCCAATAATCCGGAAAACTCGTTAGCCAACAAGATTGTGCACATTGCCTTTTTGCCCAAAGGGTCCTCTGGTATGTTAAAGTCGAAAAGATTATCCGGGTTCATGATTTCATTCCAAAAATAACATGTACTTTTGTGTGTCTTGAAGAAACAACTGTTTTAAGGCAAACTTATAAAAGAAAGGATCTTAAGTATGAAAAAAATGAATCAGACCTTGGCAGCAGCCTTGTTGGCTTGCATGGCCGCCTGCACAAGCAACCAGAAAAAAGAAGCTGCAACAACAGAAACGACAGCAACGGAAGCTGCCGCAGCTGCCGACGACACAACCGCCCTCTCCATGACGGGCACCTTTGAGGGTATATTTCCGACTGCATCCTGTGAAGGCATCCGCGCTTCACTGACAATCAATGCAGACAGCACTTATACCTATAAAAGAGAATACATCGGCGAAAAAAACGGGAAGTATGAAAGCAGCGGCATTTACCACCTGAAGGCAAAGGACTTGATTGAACTGATTACTCCTTCTTCCGGAGAAAAGACTTATTTCAAACGTGTCGAAACAGGCTTTATGCTGTCTGACAGCCTGGGCACAGTCAATCAAGGCGAGCTTGCCGGACACTATATATTGAAAAGACAATAGACTTTTCATTTGGCACACGCAAAAGGAAGAAGCCACATAGGCTTTTTCCTTTTGTGATTCAAAGCTTTCTTGCATATCCCTTAAGGACATACAAGCCCCGGACATTGCTTCCCCCACGCTCGGAATCAGGCAAAAACCTCCTTCAGGACATCCAAGGATTTCAATTCAGGGAACTCCGGGACATGCAGCCTGTAATACTCATCCAACACCTCTAAGTAACGACCGCGCTCCAGACGGTTCATCGCAAAAAAACGCATCGTATCATAGTTCATCCGCATGAAGAGGGGGATGAGAGCCGCCTCTTGCGGTTCCAAATATGCATGGCGAGACGGGGAAGAGGACACAAAACAAGCCTCCACCATGTCGAAACAATCCCCCTTGTGCCACTCCTCCACGTTGGGATAGAAACCAAGAAACCGCGTCAGCCGTGTGAGAAAAACCAGATGGAAGTTTGAGAACCCCTCCCCACTGGCATCCAACCATTGCAAAGAATAGAGGATATAGGAAAAAAGTGTGTCGCTCCCCTCTTCATGTTTCAACACACGGCAAAGGAATTCGGCCAGGAACAAAGCCATGGAAGACTTACGTGGGTCGTACGGCAACGTCTGATAAACATACTTGAACCGCACATCCCGTATGCGCTGCAAAGCCGACTTCTGCCGGTAGTCGAAATCTATCTCCAAAATGGAAAGCGGCCGAAAGAACACACCTTTGAGGGCCGCCTTACGCGATTTTGGCAACTTTACCATGAAAGACACCGTCCCACGTATGGCCGTATAGATATCCACAATCAAAGAATTGTCGTTGTATTTTAGCGTACGCAACACCACACCTTGCGTTTTTTCCTGCATAAATCTCCATTTTTGGGGACTAAAATTAGGAAAAACGACCGAAATACGGGAAAAAATCACCAAAAACACATTTTTTTGAAAGATTTTCCTCGATTTATTTTGTCGGTTCAAAGAAAAGCCATACCTTTGCATCGCAAATGAGAACGGTAGTCTGCAAATGACTTGAAAACGGTTTCAGAAAGCAAAAGAGCGAAAGCTCAAATCGCGTTGGTCCCTTCGTCTATCGGTTAGGACGAGAGATTTTCATTCTCTAAAGAGGAGTTCGACTCTCCTAGGGACTACTAAGTTGAACGAATTATTTAAACGTAAAGATGGCAAACCATAAATCATCATTAAAAAGAATACGGCAGGAGGAAAAAAGAAGACTCCACAATAGATATTACGCGAAGACCATGCGTAATGCTGTTCGTAAGCTTCGTGCTACGACAGACAAGGCTGAGGCTACAGCGATGTATCCCAGTGTACAAAAGATGTTAGACAAATTGGCTAAAGTAAACATCATACACAAGAATAAAGCTGCCAATTTGAAATCTAAATTGGCCATTTACATCAACAAATTGGGATAATTCCGATAGTATCATATATAGGAAAGAGTTGAAGTTTCTTCAACTCTTTTTTTTGTATCTGTACCCATTGGGCAAACTGTCCCTAAGAAACCGTCGGCATATTGATGAACACTAAATACTCCCCCTCCCCACGTATCACGAACTCTTCACCGGTCGCCTCGTTCAACGTCCCTTGCCACCAGTTGGCAAAATCGCGCAAAGGATAAGCCAGACCTTCCCCACGCAAGCCTCGCGTGCCGAAAGCAAAAATCGAAACCTGTACCCCCTTGCAACAGAAAAAACGGCAATCCCCTTTCACCGGTACGAAAAAACCATAATCCGTATACATACGTACTTCCGCTCCCATCCGCATATATTCCATCAACAGGCTGATATTCCCCAAAGTATGATCTTCCCTACGCCCCGTAGCACCGACAATGGCAATCCGACGAAATCCTTTTTCCAACAGATAGCTCACAGCTTTGGTCTGGTCGTTTGTCTCTTGGTCCGGATTATACCGGATAATACCCGCATATCTTTTCTGGTTTTCCACGCTCAACGAATCTCCATCCCCTACAATCCTGTCCGGCACGCGTCCCGACTCTAAACAACGGTCGGCCGCCCCGTCACAACATACCGTAAAAGGAGCTGTATCCAGTATCCTCAACGGCAAAGCCGACACGGGAAACTCCCCATTCCCCACGACTACCGCTTCCGGCACAAAATCCCAACCGACCCGTCTCATTTCTCCTCTTCCATCATTCGTATCCATTTCTTATATCCTCCGATAGCAATTAGGGCATAAAGGCCGTACAGTCCGGCCGTAAAATAAAGTTCTTTATAAACATACAATCCACAGCAAACCACATCGACTACAATCCACACCAACCACTGCTCTACGTATTTACGGGCCAACATCCATATTCCCACGATGCTCAAAGCCGTCGTAAAACTATCCGACCAAGGCACGTCACTATTGGTAAACTCTGTTAAGATCCAGGCAATCAATACCAAAGTGACCACAAAGACCGAGAACAGAGGCACATAAATCCGGGGAGGAGTATGGGTTATCGACAGAGCAGAAGCTGCATCTTCCTTTCCGCCCCACCCGTATTTCCAACTCAACCATCCGTACGCTGCCGCCAACAGATAATAAACATTGATAGCAAAATCTGCGTATAACCCTGCTTCATAATACACGAAAATATAGATGGCCGGCATGACTACACCTACTATCCACAAATAAATGCTAGCTTTATACTCTAGCCAAAGATAAATCAGGCCGACACAGGTACCGGCTATCTCCAGACAATTACCCATCACCTCTTTTTCCAATTATTAAAAAACCGACATCATGACCCGGCAACTTCTTTAAACGGCAAAATTACACTTTTCGGCCGACGCAAGCAAACATCCTCGTCTAAACACGACAAACCCACAGGATTTTCACGGTTACATAAAGGGCAAAACCCTCCTTTTTCCTTTCCCCTTTCAAAGTTTTTGCGTAATTCTGGAAGATTTTTATAACCACTTTATTAGCAAGCAGTTCTGAGGATAAGGTAAAAATGAGGTAATGATTTG